>Ga0207129_1101_pt1 | contig 14623 bp, 13 predicted proteins | sample Alteio_BWMinHeat_15_FD_153517 | JGI IMG/M metagenome (GOLD analysis project Ga0207129, IMG submission 153517) | Enriched cells from forest soil in Barre Woods Harvard Forest LTER site, Petersham, Massachusetts, United States -... | ecosystem: Environmental > Terrestrial > Soil > Temperate forest >... | reverse complement strand
CGGCTCCAATACCCCACCAATCCCCACGCCACCCGACAAATGTACATTTTTACCTATTTGTGCGCATGAGCCCACCGTTGCCCACGTGTCAACCATCGTTCCTGAATCCACGTACGCACCGATATTGACATACGAAGGCATTAAAATGGCATTAGGCGCCAAATAAGCGCCTCTACGCACCATCGCGGGGGGCACAATTCGAGCGCCGATGGCTTTAAACTCAGCCTCATTCATATCAGCAAATTTAGCCGGAATTTTGTCGTAATAATGAGTGAAGTTTCCGTGTATCACTTGGTTATCATGTAACCGAAAATAAAGTAGAATCGCTTTCTTGATCCACTGATTGACTTGCCAAACGTCATTGATTTTTTCAGCAACACGCAATTTGCCTTGATCTAATAACGTCATAATTTCTTCCACCGCTTGTTTTAAATCCGCAGAAGCAGATTTTGCTGAAATAGAAGCGCTATTTTCAAAAGCAGATTCGATCATAGATTGTAGTTTTTGCATGAAAGTATATTCCAAGAGCTAACAAATTTTCTCAATATGAATACCCACGACAGGCGCCGATCTAGTATCATTTAAGAATTCTTTTAAATAGTCGATTAAAGGCAGTTTAATCACCGTATGGTTCAATGAAGCATGATAAAAAATAATAGATTCGGGCGTGCGAATAGCAATTCCTAAGTGAGAGATATTGAGATGGGTTCCGTAATCTGTTTTTTTATCTTTAGGATTAACAGGCCGCCAGTTGGGTCGAACAATCTCAATCACAGCGATGTTTGGAAATTGCTTCCATAAGGTTGCGATCGGTTGCCCCTGCGTATCAAATAAAGCCGAGAAGGGAATGTATGATAAGAAGCTTGATATCGCGTTAAATTTTTTACCTTCCGCTTTTAATTCTGCTAAACGATTTTCGAATTCAGTCTCAGATAATTGAGGTAAATTCAAATCAGTGATGGTTTTTTGTATGTAATAATCTGGTTTGTTAATGATTGCAGTGGCGATTTTAGCAACGGGTTGATTGTCTTTATCAACAAAGGTAGCGGTGATATCTTTTATGTATCCTAAATTTTGCAGATGTGGATTCCATTCTAAATCAGTAAACCAATCAGATCGTTGCGTATAATCAATTTGCTGATTGAGATAGCGAATTTTAACAAATGACTGCTGGAACTGTTGCAAATCAGAGGCATGTACCATCGCGAGAACAGTATTGACAAACGTAACGCAATCAAATTGATCACCGCGATAGAGTGGCAATGTTGAGTATCGACCTTGTTCTCCTTCACCCAGCGGTTCAAATTGATAGGGTTGATTTAAAAAATAATCAGCAATCGTTGCCACGCGCGTTTGCAAACTCTGTGCATACAAAGCGGGATGTGATTGATAAAAATCAATAAAGGGCTGATCATAGTGAGTGGTATCGATAGTTTTCATATTGTACAAAACACTTCTATAGCTAGTTACGTTTAAGTAGGTTTATGGTAGCATAGTCGTTTTTTAAACGATATCAAGTTCTCTTATGGCGAAAGCAAAACCTGTTGCAAATGCTAGCATTCTTTATCTTCGTTTATTTAACTATATACGTCGATCTTGGCTCCCTCTTATCATCGGCATCATTGCGAGTATGATTTATTCGGGGATTAGTGCCTGGTTTGTTCATTTCTTGCAACCTTTATTAAATAAAGGATTAGTCGAAAAAAATATGCATTTTTTGCGGTGGGCACCTTTTTTAGTGTTAGTCGCATTTGCTTCACGTGGTCTCGCTAGTTTTTTCTCCACCTATAATATCGCACTCGTCTCTCGCAATCTTATTATGTGTTTGCGCACAGATCTTTTTGCACACTTACAACGATTGCCGGCACGATTTTATGATAATTCCACTTCCGGACAGACGATATCCGTGATTTTGTACAACGTCGATCAAGTCGCCAATGCCGGCGCTGATGTGCTCACAACCGCTATTCAAGCCTCATTTTTAATTTTAGGCTTGCTCATTGTGATGTTTTCCATCAGCTGGAAATTGTCTTTGATGTACTTCATTATTATTCCGTTAGTCACCGTGATTATGCGAGTCGGTAGTTTACGTGCGCGGCGCCTAAGTTTGAGTATTCAAGATACGGTTTCTGAGATGATACACTCGGTAGAAGAAAATATTGATGGTTATAAAGTCGTACGTGGTTTTGATGGTCAAATCAGCGAAGTTGAAAAATTTAATAAAGCCGCTAAAGCAAATCGTCAACGCGAAATGAAATTGATCACCGCTCGCTCGATGAGTGTTTCGGGTGTGCAATTGGTTGCGGCACTTGCATTATCAGCCACGTTATATATTGCAACATTAGATATCGCCAATTCTTTTTTATCCGCCGGTGGTTTTGTTGCGTTAGTCGCAGCCATGCTCGCATTATTAAAACCCATGAAAGATTTAACAACGATGCAAAATAAGCTTTACCGTGGGTTAGCAGGTGCACAAACCGTGTTTGAATTTTTGGACCAACAACCTGAAATCGATACGGGTACAAAAAAATTAAAGCGTGCTGAAGGACATATCGAATTTTCACAGGTTAATTTTTCTTACGATCAAGAAAAAACAGTATTGCATGATGTGAGTTTTAAGGTGCAGCCAGGTGAGATTGTGGCACTGGTGGGTCGATCGGGCAGTGGTAAATCGACGGTCATTAATTTATTGCCTCGTTTTTACACGGATTATACCGGACAAATTACATTAGATGGCATTCCAACGGGCGATTATTTTTTAACAGATTTGCGACTGCAATTTTCGATGGTTTCACAAAATGTCACTTTATTTAATGATACCATTGCGCATAATATTGCTTATGGTCGTTTAGCGAATGTCACAGAAAAACAAATTTTACAAGCAGCAAAGGCTGCTTATGCGCTCGATTTTATTGAGCAATTACCCCAAGGAATGCATACGGTGATTGGTGAAAATGGCGTATTACTGTCGGGGGGGCAACGTCAACGCATTGCCATCGCACGCGCAATTTTGAAAAATGCGCCTATTTTAATTTTAGATGAAGCAACCTCCGCTTTAGATACAGAGTCAGAGCGCTATATTCAAAGCGCGCTTGAAGATCTAATGCGTCATCGCACAACGCTGGTGATTGCACATCGTCTGTCAACGGTTGAACATGCCGATAAAATTATTGTTTTTGATAAAGGCGCTATTATCGAAATGGGCAAACATGAGAAATTATTAGAACATGATGGGTTGTATACAAAATTATATAAAATGCAATTTAAGGATGCTGAAACTGCATGAGGTTGATATTAGAGCGTCACTGGTATCGTCGTTCGCTCACCTGGCTTACTTTTATCTTATTACCCGTTTCTTTATTATTTCGTTTGATAGTTAATGTACGCGTATTGTTATTTAAACATCACCTCATAAAAACGACCCATTTTTCTGTGCCTATCATAGTGATCGGGAATATTACGACGGGTGGCACAGGAAAAACACCCTTAGTGATTGCATTAGCCACCCTATTTAAAAATCAGCAATGGCGTCCAGGTATTATCAGCCGTGGCATGGGTGGTGCAAAACAAGAAAAACCTCTTTGGATAGATTCGCAGTCTGAACCGCAAAACGTGGGCGATGAAGCGATATTGCTAGCGCGCCAAACTGCTTGTCCTGTTGTGATTTGTGCAGATCGTGTTGCAGCTGCAAAGGAATTACTTACTCATTCAAATTGTAATATCATTATTTCAGATGATGGTTTGCAGCATTATCGATTAGGACGAAAAATAGAAATTGCCGTGATTGATGGCGATCGTCAATTAGGAAATGGTTATATGTTGCCTGCAGGTCCTTTGCGCGAATCAGAAGAGCGATTAAAAAAAGTGGATTTTATTGTGCAGCAAGGTGGAGAAAAGCACTCTTCTTATTTCAAGATGCAACTTAAAGGAGAAACATTGGTTTCAATGTCGCATTCGCAAAAAGCGATTCCGTTACTGGATTTTAAAAATAAAAAAATTCATGCGATTGCAGCGATCGGTAATCCTACGCGTTTTTTTGCTGCGTTACGAGGACAAGGATTTGATGTGATTGAACATATTTTTCCAGATCATTATCTTTACCAGCAACAAGATTTTAATTTTTCAGATTCTTTACCTATTGTGATGACAGAAAAAGATAAAGTAAAATGCGAAACATTTGCAGATGAACGGTTTTGGTATTTGCCAGTGACAGCAGTGTTAGATCGAGAATTTATCGAAGGAGTGATACGAAAATTGTAACTTTATAATGATTAGGGCGTGTCCTCAATTTTCGTATCAACGTCTGTATTTACTCTATTACTTCCTGCATCTTTGTCGGTTTCATCGATGAATGGTGCTCGATAATAAGCCATTTGCCATCGACAAACTCATAAACAAAGGTAAAGCGTGCCGGTACCGTTTTTAATTGCCCGTCGTTTTCTTTGTAAGTGAAAGTATAGAATCCTGAATTAATCGCAACGTCATTGTATAATTGCGTTCTTAAAGTATCAGGAGTACATTTTATATCTGTATGACTAGTAAACTTTTTAAAGTAATCATTTAACCCGCCATCACGATTGATTAAAATTTTAGGATAGAATGTTGGCAATAAAATAGCATCAGGCGCATAGAATTTTACCATGACTTCTGGATCGCCTTTGGCTTCATTAATAGCATCGCACCAATCTTTATACGCGTTTTTCACCGCTATTTTGCTGCTACTCACAGAAGCTTGCACATTTTGTACTATTAACAACATCATGAAGGTCAATAAAATCCGTTTTATAAGCTGTTGCATAGATTAATTCTCCCAGAAGATAAAAAAATAAAAATGCCTATTTCTTAATTTCTTTCAATATCCCATTTTCAAACATTAACGTCACAGGTGGTGGTCCAGTATATTGTAATTCAGTGATCGTAGGGGCTATTTGATTATTGCTTTGAGGTTCGCCACGTTGAATGAATTTAGCAGCACCACACGCTTTTTTAACGGTGGCCATCGTATCACCTATTTGAATAGTATTCACTGTCGTCTGCGTAAAAGAAGTCGTGGGTGAGTTGCCGCAATTAGTCTGTGTTAAACTTTGCATATTGACAGTCAGGTTCGTCACTTTTTTTGTTTCATCAAATGTCACAATCAGCTCCACGGATCCTTGTACAGCATTGGTAGGGTTTGGAGGTGGAGCGACGTTGTAACTCCATTTCTGAGGTACAGGTAATTCTGCTTGATGGGTATTTCGTGCAATAGGCGCACAGCATGTTTTCAAAATTTGATCTAACGAATTACCAATTTGAATTAAATTAAAATTGCTTGGACAGGGACAAAAATCAGCAATAGCCGCAGTGGTTATTAAAAGAAAAGATAGACCACACACTTTTTTAAACATAGTATTCTCAAGATAAGTTAATCAGTCTCAGGTTTTGAATCATCATCCGATGCATCTTTATCCTTGTGTCCACCCGATAATAAATTACTTAAAAAGCTTTTATTTTTTTTCTTTTTAATTTCAGGTTCACTAATAATCCCATCGCCTTGATGCAACATCCCTTCCCTCGCCCAAGGCAATCTTCGGTAATAGGGTAACGGTTCATTAGGATCAAAAATAGGATATTTAATAATTTCAAAATAAGGCGAATAATCAAAATCTTTTGGGGTGAATAAATGAGGATTGCGATGAATCAGTTCAAAATGCGTATTATCTTCATTTTTAAGAAAGGGCAGAATGGGAAATTTAATAGCCGTAAAAGCTTCCGCAATTAAAGAAGAACAAATACCACTTTCCAATTCTCCCCTGCGTGTACGAAATAAACTAGACCCCCAGCGGCGTGGTAAGATAGACCACGGTAACATAAAGCGTGCTAAGTCCAGAATATGTCGTACGTTATAAGGCAAACCGAGTGCGCGAATCGAATAAGCAATCACCTGTTCAGCATCGTAAGGCGCAATACCAATAGGCCGACAGATACGTAAATGGTGATATCGATAACTGCTCAATGGTGAGACCACAATACCATGACCCAGTAAACCCTCAATAATCAAACGGACATTTTCACGCTTTTTTAAATGATTGGCGACCGTTTTACGTAAAATAGGATCCTCAATATCGTGTAATTTACCTAGATATAAAGCAGAATGTGTCCAAGGACTTTGAGTGACGATGCTGATGATATTACTGACTCGGCTGCGTCCTTCGACCAGGATAACGTCGCCTGGACGTACTTCATATTTTAAGCGATTAAAATCACAAGGCGGTGTTTCAGCAGGCGGTTTTTCTTGAGTCAGCCAATCACCAAAACGCTGAATAACTCTATGGTATAACGATCGCGTCATGCTACTTCATTCCTTTGTCTTCACACTGATAAGCGAGCCGATGATGACAGTATACTATGAAATATTAAATTCTCTTTGCTAAATCAGCCGCATACCCTATATAACTTCCAGGTGTTAACTTAAGTAATTCTTGTTTAACTTTATCCTCAAGTGCAAGTTTTGTAATAAATTGATGCAGCAATTCTTCTGTAATTTTTTGCCCACGAGTAAATGTCTTTAATTTTTCATACGGTTGCTCAATCCCATAACGCCTCATCACCGTTTGTACCGCTTCGCCTAAAACTTCCCAATGGTTATCTAAATCCGCTGCAACCGTCTCTTCATTTAACGAAAGCTTGCTTAAACCTCGACAGGTGGATTGATAAGCCAAAATGGCATGTGAAATCGCGACACCCATATTACGAAGCACAGTAGAATCCGATAAATCACGCTGCCAACGTGAAATCGGGAGCTTAGTGACCATATGTTCAAGCAGTGCATTCGCAATACCTAAATTACCTTCTGCATTTTCAAAATCGATAGGATTAATTTTATGAGGCATGGTAGACGATCCCACTTCATGCGCCACCGATTTTTGTTGGAAATAACCGAGAGAAATATAACCCCACATATCCCGATTAAAATCAATGAGCATCGTATTGATGCGAATTAAAATAGAGAAAAATTCTGCAATATAATCGTGTGGTTCTATTTGCGTGGTGTAAGGATTCCAAATAAGACCTAATTCGCACACAAAATTTCGACTGAGTTGTTGCCAATCCATATCCGGATAAGCAATCACCATCGCATTATAATTACCTGAAGCCCCATTGAGTTTTCCCAACATCTGTGCCGTGATGATTTGTTCTTGTTGTCGATGTAAGCGTGCCACCATATTTGCCATTTCTTTTCCTACCGTGGTCGGGGTCGCAGGCTGTCCGTGAGTACGTGATAACATCGGTTTGTCGGCATATTCATGTGCTAATCGTTTTAAAATATCCAGTAACTCATCTAATGCAGGTAAAATATGTTGTTTGCGAGCCGTGAGCAGAGTGAGCGCATAAGCAAGATTATTAATATCCTCGGATGTGCAGCCAAAATGAATAAATTCACTGACAGCAGCGAGTTCTGTATTCCCTTCAATACGCTCTTTAATAAAATATTCTACTGCTTTCACATCATGATTGATGACACTTTCAATATGTTTGATTCGAGCCGCATCTTGTTCTGAAAAATGATCGATAATATTTTCTAAGAGTGCATTGGCCTTGGTGCTTAATGGAGGAAGTTCTAGTAAATGAGCATGGGATGCCAGTGTTTGTAACCAACGAATTTCAACGATGAGACGAAATCTCATTAATCCATATTCACTAAACGTAGGCCGCAAATCATGCATTTTTTCTTGATAACGTCCTTCTAAAGGGGAAATAGCGGTGAGCGCAGAGAGAGTCATAAACCTTATCTTCCTTCCATTTGTGAAAGCAATTTTTTTGCGGTTGCTGTTATTTTTCCACGAAAAAAAATGAGTTGTAATCGAGAGCCACCCACTTGTCGCCATAAGACCGACGAGCGAATGGCGGCCAGTAATAATGCTCGAATTTTATCGATATTTTCATTGATAGATAACATGCGTTGATTACCCACGATAAAAAATTTAAAACGAAAGGGTTTGATCACACTAAGATAAATATCGGCCAAACTGGCAATGACGTTACGATGTGTCAAAGAAAAATAAGCGACTTGCTTTTTTGCCTGATTAATACGTTGAATGAGGATATGGCTTATTTTTTCAGAAGACATGATTTTTTTTTGCAATCGCATGACGGCATGTAGATAATGTACTGTTTGCGCCACGGCGTTTGTTTTTGTATTTAACGTGCTAATCAATTTCTCTAGACCGGGCTTAAGATTCGTAAGACCCCCATATACATCTATAATTTTTTCAGGGTGTGTTTGAAAAAGACTGTTTAAAGTTATTTGCAAAGATTCTTCATCCACCTTGCCTGTCTGTGCGATTTCTCTAGCTTGGCTAATCGCTTGGATAATGCCCGCCAACGCGATTGTGATATTGTCAAACTTGTCTTCCAATGTAACACCCCTTTTATTCAATGTGTGTTAGGCAATAATTCCTCCGCCCAAACACACATCGCCATCATAAAATACGACCGATTGCCCTGGTGTAATAGCCCGCTGCGATTCCACAAAATCAACACGATAGCGATCTTGATCAATAGTATGAATAATACACGCTTGATCCGTCTGGCGGTAGCGCGTTTTAGCACGAAGCTCATAGGGAAAGCTCAGCGGCGGTGCTCCAATCCAATGAACTTGAGTTGCCGTTAAGGTACGCGTATAGAGCAATGGATGTTCTTGTCCTTGTGCCACTACCAATGTATTTTTAGCTAAATTTTTAGCCACTACATACCAGGGTGCTTCAGGCGCATTTTTTAGCCCCCCAATTTTTAATCCCTGCCGCTGCCCTAGTGTATGAAAGATCAATCCATCGTGCTGACCTATTATTTTTCCCTCTATTGTGACAATATCGCCGGGTTGTGCAGGCAAATAATCACTTAAAAATGTTTTAAATTTGCGTTCACCAATAAAACAAATACCCGTACTGTCTTTTTTTTCATGATTTTTGAAACCCGCTTGATGAGCTAATTTTCGTACGGTTTGTTTAGTTAAATCACCAATAGGAAATAAACTGTGCGCCAACTGTTGCTGATCTAATAAATAAAGAAAATAACTTTGATCCTTGGTGGAATCGATTCCTTTAACTAATTGAAACTGCTTATCTTGTTGCTGAATGCGCGCGTAATGTCCTGTAGCAATATAATCAGCGCCGCGTTGCTTAGCATAGTCTAAAAAAGCCTTAAATTTGATTTCTTTATTACAAAGAATATCCGGATTTGGGGTGCGCCCCACACGATATTCTTGTAAAAAATGGGTAAAAACACGTTCCCAATACTCATCAGAAAAGTTGATTCGGTGCAGCTCAATTTGTAATTGATCACAGACCGCCTGTGCATCTGCCATATCCATACTAGCTGGGCAATAGCTATCCGTATCGTCTTCTTCCCAGTTTTTCATGAATACACCTGTGACGTGATGCCCTTGCTCTTTAAGCAATAAAGCAGTGACTGAAGAATCAACGCCGCCAGACATACCCACAATGATGTGTTTTGGTGTGGTCATGGTGATAAATTAGCTTAATAAATAGGTTTCAGAGTGTAACAGTGGCTGGGATCGATGACAACCGCTCTAGATTGTCTAAAGTTCAGTTGTCATCTACATTGTGAAATGATATTACTTACCGTTATTAAATCGAAACGACACAGAGAATAAAAAATGGATACAAAACTCTTCGGCGGAATATTGCTCATTATTGGAACCTCTATTGGTGCCAGCATGTTAGTGCTACCCATCGCGATGGGGGGAGGCGGTTTCATATATTCAACCTTATTATTACTAGCCTGCTGGTCTATCATGACATTCAGCGCATTTTTAATTTTAGAAGTCACGCTCTGGCTCCCTCCACGTACCAATTTATTATCCATGACGCGTGCAACGCTCGGTAGAGGGGGAGAAGTTGTTGCGTGGATTACCTACTTATTATTGTTATATGCATTGATGGCCGCTTACATCTCAGGAGGCTCTGGTATCTTTGATTTTTTAGCCCGTGTATTGCATGTCAAATTTCCAGCTGCGCTTGATGCGATTTTGTTTGTCGCCTTATTCGGTTACATTGTATACCGTGGCATTAAACCCGTTGATTATGTTAATCGTTACTTAATGCTCGCTAAATTTGGTTCTTTTTTTCTATTAATATTATTTGCCGCCCCTTACGTGGATCACCATAAATTGTTGGGGGGACAACCTTCAACATTAGTATCTGCTATTACCGTCACATTAACTTCCTTTGGTTTTGCACCACTCATTCCAAGCTTACGTAGTTATTTTGATAGTGATATAAAAAAATTAAGAATCTGTATCCTGATCGGTAGCTTAACGCCGCTTATTTGTTATGCCATCTGGAATTTAGTTATTTTAGGTGTTTTACCACGCCAAGGCGATCAAGGTCTTGTGCATTTAATGCAATCCGGCGGATCGGCTTCTGAACTCGTACAATCGCTCAGTTATTTTTTACAAAGCTCTTCTATCACGAGCATTGCACATGTCTTTACCGTCATTTGCGTACTCACATCCTTTTTAAGTGTTTCGTTAGGATTATCTGATTTCTTAGCGGATGGCTTAAAAGTAGAAAAGAAAGGCAAGCCGGGCATCCTTATTTTTATGCTGACCTTTATGCCTTCGCTATTGATTGTGTTATTTTATCCCAGTATTTTTATTAAAGCGCTAAGTTATGCGGGAATTTTTTGTACCATACTCATCATTCTGATGCCCGCTCTCATGATCTGGAAAGGTCGATATAGAAAAAATTTAGCGGTAGGACATTACCAAGTGATGGGCGGAAAAACAGCCATTGTATTTCTTATCGTTATTGCTCTTTCAATTCTTGCATTAGGCATTATCAAAGTGGTATTTGGGTATTAAAAAATAAAGGAGGTTTTTATGAACTATCAACATATTCATGTCCCTGCTATGGGTGAAAAAATCCAAGTTAATTCCGATCTCACGCTCAATACACCCTCCAAACCCATCATTCCCTTCATTGAAGGAGATGGAACCGGTGTTGATATTACGCCTGTCATGAAAACAGTCGTCGATGCCGCTGTTGAACGGGCCTATGAAAACCAACGCGAAATTCAATGGATGGAAGTTTACGCCGGTGAAAAAGCAACTCACGTTTATGATTCATCTACGTGGCTTCCTGAAGAAACGTTACATGCTGTCAAAGATTATGTGGTCTCTATCAAAGGACCTTTAACAACCCCTGTGAGCGGAGGGATGCGCTCATTAAATGTGACCCTTCGCCAAGAATTAGATCTCTATGTTTGTTTGCGTCCCGTCCGTTATTTTCAAGGTGTGCCCAGTCCGTTAAAAGAACCTTGGCATACCCATATGGTTATTTTTAGAGAAAATTCAGAGGATATTTATGCAGGAATTGAATGGCCTGCGGATAGTGATGAAGCGAAAAAAGTAATTCATTTTTTACAAGCAGAGATGGGCGTTAAAAAAATTCGTTTTCCTGATCATTGCGGCATTGGCATTAAACCCGTTTCACGCGAAGGCACTCAACGTTTAGTCAGACGCGCTATTCAATACGCCATCGAAAACCAATGTGATTCAGTGACCTTAGTGCATAAAGGCAATATCATGAAATTTACCGAAGGCAGTTTTCGTGATTGGGGATATGCGGTTGCACGCGATGAATTTGGCGCTACTTTAATTGATAAAGGTCCTTGGTGTATTTTCAAAAATCCTCGTACAGGCAAAGAGATTGTGATTAAAGATGTGATTGCCGATGCGTTTTTACAACAAATACTCATTCGACCTGAAGAGTACAGTGTCATTGCAACTTTAAATTTAAATGGTGATTACATTTCAGATGCGCTTGCTGCGCAGGTGGGTGGTATTGGTATTGCCCCGGGCGCTAATATGAGTGATCGTGTTGCGATGTTTGAAGCAACGCACGGCACTGCACCCAAATACGCAGGCCAAGATAAAGTAAACCCCGGTTCGCTTATTCTTTCTGCTGAAATGATGTTGCGTTATATGGGTTGGTTTGAAGCAGCTGATTTAATCATAACAGGGATGTCAGGTGCCATTTTAGCGAAAACAGTGACTTATGATTTTGCTCGACTGATGCCGGATGCGCAGGAAGTAAGCTGCTCTGCTTTTGGTGAAGCAATTGTTAACCACATGAAAAAATGATTTTTTTTAACCAAAATAACCTTGTTTTTCGCCTTTCACAGCCCATTTTACGCCCAAATTGGCCACTATTTATCCTGGCTTGGGCGTTTTATTGTATTTTTGTAGGATAGTAAAAGCGTTACCATGGGGATGGCCCCCATAGATTTTTTTCTAGAATGAGGAAAAAATGAGAGTTATAGACTATAAGTAAAGGTGAGGAGTATGACAGCAGAACCTGCGATAAAAGAAAGATCAGAGTTAGTAGTGCAGGAGGCAAGACCCAAGCTCAAGGAGCCATCGAAGTACCAAGTGATCATGCATAATGATGACTTTACTCCGATGGAATTTGTAGTAGCAGTGTTGGAAATGTTCTTCAATATGGAAAGAGCCTTCGCCACCAAAGTGATGTACGAAATACACATGGCAGGTAAGGCAATATGCGGAGTGTATAGTAAGGACGTTGCAGAGACGAAGGCAGATCAGGTCATGGAATATGCACGGAGGCATGATCATCCTCTGTTATGTAGCATAGAGGTTATCTAACTCGAAAGTCGGAGGTGCGCCATGTTGGACAAAGAATTGGAATATACTTTGAACTTGGCATTTAAAGAAGCGCGGGTGAAACGTCATGAGTTTGTGACGGTAGAGCATCTGTTGATTGCATTACTTGAAAATTCAACGGCTGTTGAAGTTTTAAAAGCATGCGGTGCCAATCTGACACGCTTGCGTAATAATTTGATTGAATTTGTTGATCGAACTACTCCGATTATTCCAACACATATTCATGATCGTGACACTCAACCGACATTGGGTTTTCAACGCGTATTACAACGTGCTGTATTTCATGTGCAATCATCTGGCAAAACAGAGGTGACCGGTGCGAATGTGTTGTCTGCTATTTTCAGTGAACAAGAAAGCCAAAGCGTTTATCTGATTCGTCAAGAAAATGTAAGTCGATTAGACGTTATTAATTACATTTCTCATGGCTCCACAAAAACGAAACCGGCTGCACGTGAACAAGATCAGTTTGGTGGTCACTATATGGAGGAAGGTGAAGGTGATCAAGGGGAGGGTGCGGGTAGCCCTTTAGAACAATTTACCACTAACTTAAATGTGCGCGCCTCAGCGGGTATGATTGATCCTCTGGTGGGTCGTGAGGAAGAAATCGAACGTACTATTCAAATTCTCTGCCGACGTCGTAAAAATAATCCGTTGCTGGTGGGTGAAGCCGGTGTGGGTAAAACCGCGATTGCTGAAGGATTGGCAAGACTCATTGTTGAAAAGAAGGTGCCTACTGTACTTGAGCATGGCGTTATTTATTCGCTAGACTTAGGAAGTTTATTAGCAGGGACTAAATATCGGGGTGATTTTGAAAAACGATTGAAAAGTGTTTTGCATCAGCTTAAAAGTCAAAAAGGCGCAATCTTGTTTATCGATGAAATACATACCATCATTGGTGCGGGTGCCGCATCAGGGGGATTGATGGATGTCTCTAACTTGATTAAACCATTATTAGCATCGGGTGACTTAACGTGTATTGGCTCTACCACTTATAAAGAATATCGCGGCATTTTTGAAAAAGATCATGCCTTAGCAAGACGATTTCAGAAAATTGATGTTAAAGAGCCGACCGTGGAACAAACCGTGGGTATTCTTAAAGGGTTACGTAGTCGTTTTGAATCACATCATCACGTAAGCTATACCGATGAAGCATTGGAAGCAGCCGCTCGGTTATCCGCTCGTTACATTCCAGATCGAAAATTGCCTGATAAAGCAATCGATTTAGTGGATGAAGTGGGTGCTTATCAATATTTATTGCCTGAAATCAGCCGTAAGCAAGTGATTGATGCCGGTGACATTGAAAAAGTCGTTGCAAAAATTGCTCGAATCCCGGAAAGAAATGTATCTACGTCCGATCGTGAAGTATTAAAAACGATTGTACGTGATCTTAAGATGATGATCTTCGGACAAGATGATGCGATGGAAACCTTGGGTGCTGCTGTTCGTTTGGCGCGTTCGGGGTTACGTGATCCCAATAAACCGATTGGTTCATTCTTATTTATTGGGCCTACCGGTGTGGGTAAAACAGAAGTTTGTAAATCATTATCTAAGTTGCTGGGTATTGAATTGATTCGCTTTGATATGTCTGAATATATGGAGCGCCATAGGTCTTGCACCCATTTTCTTATCATAGCCATGGATTGCTAACCACTCACGAGCGCTGTCATCCACCTCTAACACCACATGTTTAGACTCCAGCTGAACTTCCAATTCCATCAAGAATTTATTCACAACATAGAGAATAGTTTTCGATTCCAATGCCTTGAATTGAATAATACCATCTAAGCGATTTCTAAATTCCGGCGAAAATACTCTATTCACTGCAGAAACCACATCCGTTGAAGCACCTGCATGTTCAGTGAACCCAATCGATGTTTTATCTAAAAGATCCGCACCGGCATTAGATGTCATGATAAAAATGGTATGACGAAAATCTGT
>Ga0207129_1100_pt1 | contig 14747 bp, 16 predicted proteins | sample Alteio_BWMinHeat_15_FD_153517 | JGI IMG/M metagenome (GOLD analysis project Ga0207129, IMG submission 153517) | Enriched cells from forest soil in Barre Woods Harvard Forest LTER site, Petersham, Massachusetts, United States -... | ecosystem: Environmental > Terrestrial > Soil > Temperate forest >... | reverse complement strand
ACTGGAAGCCAGCACCAAGCTTCTGGAAAAAGGATCAAAAATGTCGTCAAAAGAGTCTCGAGAACAAATTATTGCACAACTAGAGGCCAAACAACTGGAATTGAAAAAAAACCAGGCCACGCTTAGCAAATTATCGGAGATTAGCGAGAATGGCGCAACAGGATTCTCCCGAGCAATGATCGCTTTTGCCAATAGCACGCAAGAGGGAATGTGGTTAACCCACTTCGAATTATTAGAGGGCGGCAATTACTTTTCTATCTCTGGCAATACGATTGATGCAAAACTGTTAACGAGATTCATTAGCCTATTAAGCAAAACACCCGCGTTTTCTGGAAAATCACTCGAGGTACTTAAAATGGAGACAAACCCTAAAGATAATACCCTTCTACATTTTACATTAAAGTCTCATGAGAAAAAATAATCATGGCGCCAACGAAAACAACGGGTTTATTAACAAATAAAATCCGTAAATTAGAAAAAAACTTAAACGAAAAGAGTATTCGTGAAAGGGCGCTATTGCTTGTTTGTTTTTTGGTGGTATTCTTCTTTGTCTGGCGCTATATTGTTTTCGATTATATCTTGGCATCAAGCGAGCAAATCTCAGAAAACAAGCAACAAATGCTGTCACAAATCTCAGCACTCGAGGGACAAATTAATACGATGTCCCAGGAGATTAGAAAAGATCCCACCTCAAAATTAATAGAACGACTGAAGCAAGCTACTCATGATAATCAGGCGCTACTCGATAAAATTCAAACATATGATCTCAGTTTCACCGAACCTAAGGAGATGACCTCTGTTTTGCAAGGTCTTCTGTCCGAAAATCATAATATCAAAATCATACGAGTGGACAGTTTAGATGACAAGGCCGTTTTAGAAAAAGATTCTAGCACGCAAGTTTACAATAAAGGAATTTTGCTAGAATTTCAAGCCTCTTTCATGGATACCTTGGTCTTTCTAGAACGCATAGAACACAAACAGGTCAAAATAATGTGGGATGAAATGACTTACGATGTCACCGAATATCCCATAGCAACGGTCAAGATTGTAATGCATACCGTGAGTCAGGAGGCGGGCTGGCTGCATGTTTAGAATCGCACTGTCCACATTACTTTGCGCCATGGCTTCTCAAGCAAGAAGTGATGCATCGCATGTGGTGGCATCCGATTTTACGACGCTGAGTGACCCAACCAAACCGTATGCGCCACCTGAGAAGCCGGGGTTATACGTTAAAGCACCCAAACGGGAACAAGCAATTCACCTAGAAATGATTTTCTATGAAACCGGCCACAGTTTCGTCATCATGAATGGCAAAATTTACCGAGAAGGTGATTTGTTCAACCAGCAACGTATTACCCACATTAGAAAAGATCGGGTTATTTTACAAAACGATGAGAGAAACCCGATTTTGTTCCGATGGGCCAACATATCGATCAAGCATCGAACAGAGGGTGACCAGAAATGACCTGGAAACATTGCCTCTTTTTGACCTTGGTTCTCTTGAGCGGCTGTTGCATCAAGAAAAGCCCATCGATCAAAAATAATCCTTGTATCATAGATGTTCTCTATGACGGTGTGGAAAACAACCTGCGTTTACCCAAAGAAGTCTCCGCTGCTTTGAGGCCTACCAAACAAATTGCCATGAAGGCCGAAAAAGCGCCCAAAAAAGAAATGCAATTCGACATTAATGCCGACCAGGTCGATGCACCGCTCTTTTTCATGAGTTTGGCAAAAGACACACCCTACAATATGATTGTTCACCCCGAGGTGAGCGGGAAAATTTCTCTGCAACTCAATGCCATTTCTGTCTTAGATGTCTTGGATACCGTGCGCAATATGTACGGCTACGACTACAAACTAACGGCCAATATGATAGAAATTCTGCCGGCTGCCCTACAAACCCGTTCATTCTTGATCAATTACCTAGATTTAAAGCGAACGGGTAACTCAAATATTTCTGTCAGCTCTGGCGGGAGCTCTAACAGCGGTGGGGGTAGCGGCGGCGGTAGTGGCGGTGGCGGCGGCGGTAGTAATTCAGGCGGCGGCAATAGCGGTGGTGGCGGCGGTGGTCTGGCAGGCTTGATGGGTGGTTCCGGCGGTGGTTCTGGCGGCTCCGGCGGTGGTTCTGGCGGTAGTGGCGGCGGTGGTGGCGGCGGTGGCGAAATCAGTAGCGAAATTAATACCAGCACTACTAGTAATTTCTGGAGTGAGTTAAAAACGACCGTCGAAGCCCTTATCGGCACCGAGGAAGGTCGTAAAGTAGCAGTCAGTCCCTTGGCCGGATTGATTGTGGTACAGGCCATGCCCAATGAAATTCGAAAAGTAGAAGATTACCTGAAGGCTGCCGAATTGTCCCTGAATCGTCAAGTGATTCTTGAAGCAAAGATTTTAGAAATCAAATTGGATGATAGCTTTAGGACTGGCGTAGATTGGGCGCTGATCAGTGGCCGGATGCGTCTCAGCCAGCTGGGCACTAGTATTTTTGGCCCGACATCACCTGGGGCTATTGATGTCGGCCAAGCCGCTGTACCCGACCTTGCGGTTACCACCCCAGCTATCGACCTCACGCCTGGCAATAACCCATTACCTGCTGCAGGTGTACAAGATTCTGCCTTTGGTGGATTATTTACCTTGGCCATGAATTATAAAAATCTGGCGAGTTTTGTGGAGATACTGGAGACACAGGGTAAAGTACAAGTGCTGTCTAGCCCTCGAATTTCTACGATGAACCACCAAAAAGCCTTAATTAAAGTGGGCAGCGACGATACGTTTATTACTGGCATTAGCAGCACAACCACAACGGGCACCACCGCAAATACAACCAGTCCCACGGTGACTTCTGGTTCCTTTTTCTCTGGTATTGCCTTGGATGTTGTCCCTCATATTGGCGAAGACGAATATATTACGCTCTATGTCCATCCGGCCATTAGCAATGTGATTTCTAAAAATCAATCCGTGACCATTCAAAATGCAAGCACCACGTTCCCCTCTGCTTCTACCAGCATTCGGGAGTCGGACAGCATCATTCGCGCGAAAAATGGGGAAGTGGTAGTCATCGGTGGCCTGATGCAAGACTCCATCCTAGAACAAAATGCTGGGATACCAGGACTCAAGAACATTCCTGGCCTCGGTAAAGTTTTCTCGCAACGACGTAAAAAAACTCAAAAATCAGAATTAATCATTTTATTGCGGCCTTTGATCGTAGATAACAAAAGCAAAGCCTGGAATGAACATCTCGAAAAGAGTATCGATAACTTCGAATCATTAGAATAATGAACTTGTTAATAACAAGAGGTACAAAAAACTATGACACACAAGCTGATCACCACTGCGCTTATTTTATATGCCCCCGTCACACATGCCTGGTTCGTACCCGACGAACCTATTACGCCCGTAGAATTAGAACAAGCCTGGATTAAGGAATCTGAGGCAGCCTTAACCAGCCACTTGGAAAATATGGCAGCGACACAAGCGGAAGAGGCAACCCCGCCTATCGTGCAAGAAACGACACCGGCACTCGTAGAGCAGACCCCTACGGAGCAACAAGCGGCCATAGATCAGGCCCCTGTTAAGCAAGACCCTGCCGATCTAGTACCTGTGGCAGAGAAAAAGGCCGCCCCAGAACACAGTCCACCGAAAATAGAAAGCGCCGTCAAGGCCGTTTTAGACTGGCACGACGATTTTTTTGAACAAAAATCAGAACCGCTGGTTGACACATCAGAATACACTATGCCAAAACAAGAAATGTCTATACCACAAAGCCAACCAATACTAACACACCAAGTCAGCAAGAAAAACATACCACTGACCAAAGAAGAAATAGCTAATGAAAAATACAGTCAGGCCATAGAGGCACTCAAAGCGAGAAATTTTTCTTTTGCAGAGTACCTGCTGGGTATGATTCTAAAAGAACGACCTACACACACGCTGTCTCGTGTACAGTTGGCCAAGTTATTTATTCTGAAAAATGAATATATTCAAGCCGAAGGCCTACTGACCCCCATAGAAAATTTTTATCTCAGAAATCCAGAATACATACAAACCTTGGCATTAATATACGAACATAACGGAAAAAAGCAGGAAGCATTAAGTCTGCTCAGCCAAATGCCGACACAGAACAGAAATACGCCGGAATATTATTCTCTGTCGGCGTCGCTCTACCAACAAACAGGCGATTATGCGATGGCCAAAAAATATTACCAAAGTTTGCTAAGCGGAGACCCTTATAACACCCGATGGATGCTGGGGTTCTCCGTCACGCTGGACTCAAACGGAGAAACAGGGCCTGCGAAAACTTGGTATAGCAAGCTTTTACGAACAGGCAATTTAGACCCTGCCATCTCGACGTTTGTCAAAAACAGACTGGTTGTTTTGGGAAACACCGTCAACTCTGGGAAAAAATGAATCATGAGTATGAAACCCTATGTCTTCATCACATCAATTTAAAAAGATAAGACTCGGTGATCTACTGTTAAATGCAGGGCTTGTGAATGAGCTCCAAATTCAAACGGCCCTTAAAATCCAAGAGGAGAATGGCGGTCGGTTAGGCGATATTTTAATCGCACAAAAATTTGTAACCGAAAAAGAAGTTGCCAAGGTGCTTTCTGAGCAGCTCAAAATACCATTCATAGACCTAAACAATTACGCCATTAATCCGGAAGTTATCAGAAAACTGCCAGAAAAAATAACCAGAAAATGTAAGACATTACTGCTTGAGCAGCGAGAAAAAGATTTCCTTATTGGTATGGTGGACCCAACGGACATTGTCTCCTACGACGAAGTCTATGAGAATCTTCAGAACACGTTGAACATCGCGCTCATTTTAGAGTCTGATTTTAACAAACTGTGCGACGAGGTATTCCGGAAAACGGAAGAAATCAGCTCTCTTGCTGCCGAACTACAAGGTAGCATCTCGGCTGCCATAGACTTTGGGGATGACACAGGCAGCTTAGGCACAGAGGCCGTTCCCGTCGCCAAACTACTCGAGTCTATATTCGAAGATGCGCTCCAAGTGGGCGCCTCGGATATCCATATTGAGCCTGATGAACACATACTCCGTATCAGGCAACGCGTAGATGGCGTATTACACGAACACATTCTTCCCAAAAAAGAAATTGCCCCCGCCCTGGTTATTAAAATCAAATTAATTTCTAAGCTTAATATCTCGGAAAAACGCATGCCACAAGATGGTCGATTTCAGGCCATCTTCAAAGGTAAGCACATCGACGTTCGGGTTTCTACCATGCCCATTCGGTACGGTGAATCGGTAGTCATGCGGATACTCGACCAATCCAGCAGCATATTAAGAATCAATCAATTAGGGATACCAGAACATTTATTAGAGAGGATACAGTATCTGATTCATCGCCCCAATGGCATGGTGTTGGTCACAGGTCCAACGGGTAGTGGTAAAACAACGACACTCTACGCGGCCCTCAGCGAACTGAACTCTCAAGAAAAAAAGATTATCACCATTGAAGATCCCGTAGAATACGCCATCTCTCGACTCAATCAAGTACAAGTCAATGCCAACATTGGGCTAACGTTCGCTGCGGTGCTACGCTCGGCGGTACGTCAAGATCCCGATATTATTATGGTCGGGGAAATGCGGGATGAAGAAACGGTTAGTATCGGACTTCGTGCGTCGATGACGGGTCACCTTGTGTTATCAACGTTACATACTAATGATTCTATCAGCAGTGCCATGCGGCTCATCGATATGGGTGCGCAAGGATTCTTGGTAGCCAGCGGTTTACGTTGTATTATTGCCCAACGTCTGATTCGAAAAATTTGTGAACATTGTAAGGCCGATCATAAATTAACGTTCACAGAACAAATCTGGCTCAAAAACTTGTTACAGGAAGATCTCGGCAACCACATATTCAAAATTGGTAGGGGCTGCAACCGCTGCAATCAAACCGGTTACACCGGGCGTACTGCGATTTACGAGTTACTGGAAATCGACCCCCCGCTGGCCGAAGCACTGCGTAGAAATGACAATCAACAATTTACCGAGGTAGCCAAACTACAAAAAAACTTTAAACCTTTGGCCTTTTCAGCACTTGAATATGCTAAGACAGGCGTATCCTCCATCGAAGAACTGCTTAGGGTGGCCGTCGCATGAAATTCTTATATCAGGCCAAAAACAAAGAAGGCAAAGTGGTCAAAGGACAAGTCGAAGCCACCTCGAGAGAATCGGCGGCCAGTGCCATTCTCAAACTGTCTTTAATTCCAATACTCATAGAACCAAAACCTGGCGAAGGCCTTTCTATATTTTTGGCAACTTATTTTAAAGTAGGACTCCCTTCACTAGAGAACATCATGATGTTCTGCCGTCAAATGGCTTCACTGACAAGAGCAGGTGTCCCACTGGTGCGCTCTATTCGTGTGGTGATGATAACCACACACAATAAGATGTTGAAAGATGCCTTAGAGGACGTCCTTACCAACCTAGAATCCGGTGTTAACCTGGCAACCTCCTTGGAGAGATATCCCCTTGTTTTCTCCACCCTAATGGTTTCCTTGGTGAGAGTCGGTGAAAACACGGGTAGCTTAGACGAAGTATTTCGTCAATTAGCCATGCATTTTGAGCGAGAAACGGATACCCGTAAAAAAATTAAAGCTGCCATACGCTATCCTATTACGGTATTAGTGGTTATTTCTATTGCCATTGGCGTTATTAATGTCGTCGTCATCCCTGCCTTTTCCGCGTTTTTCAAACAGTTTAAATCAGTATTGCCTTTACCTACCCGAATTCTCATTGCGGCTTCCGATTTTACCGTCAACTACTGGTATCTGGTGTTGATAGGACTCCTGCTCACGTTTATGTTTCTGGTCTATCTGGTAAACTCACCAGAAGGCGAGATGGTGTATGATAGGTTAAAACTCCGCATTCCCTTGGTCGGCGGCATCATCAAAAAAGCACTGCTCGCACGATTTGCACGCATGTTCGCGCTCTGCATGAAAACTGGTGTGCCTCTACTACAAAGCATCCAATTAATTGCCCGTTCCGCCGACAACGTATTCATTTATAAAAAAATCGTCGGCATGCGAGCCGATATCGAAAGAGGGGAAAGTTTAACGACAGCTGCCAACAATACCGGCATGTTTACCGAATTGGTCTTACAAATGATGTTAATTGGGGAGGAAACCGGAGAAATTGATAAGCTGTTCGATGAAGTGGCGCATTTTTATGAAGAAGAGGTCGACTACCAGGTCTCTCGCTTAGGCGCCTCGATTGAACCTGTTTTAATCGTGTGTATTGGCGGAATCGTTTTAATATTGGCACTGGGCGTATTCTTACCCATGTGGAATCTCTCTCAAGTCGCGATGAGTAGATAATCATGAAGCACGCCAGAACCCCAAAAGGATTTACGATTGTCGAACTAGTGACTGTACTGCTTATCACCAGCATTTTAAGCATCTATGTTGGGTCCAAACTTTTCAGCACTAAGAGCTTTCAAGCTGTCTATTTTTACAACGATGTGCTGTCTAGCTTTCGATATGCTCAAAAACTGGCCCTCACCAGCGGCTGCCACATTCAGGTGTCACTCACGTCGACCACACTCACGCTCAACAAACGTGCGAGTTGCACCACTGGGACATTTACCACCGCGGTTCGCGACCCATCGTCTGGTGCCAGCACCTATGTGCAAACTGCACCGGGTACCATTACGATGTCCTTTTCTGATACGTTGCTTTATTTCGACAGTCTCGGAAAATGTCACCGATCTTCCGATGCCTCTATTGCCAGTTATACAGTCACCGTCAACGGGAAAACGATGAATATCGTGGGACAAACGGGGTTCACTTATGATCCAAGCACCTAGTACCCAGCGCCATTCAGGCTTTAGTTTAATCGAACTGGTGATTTCGATTGTGATTATCTCGATTGCCCTCTCTGGCACCATTTTATCAAGCAATATGGCCAATTTGTTCAGCTCAGACCCCTCAGCCAGCCTACAGGCCGTCAACATTGCCCAAGGCTATATGGATGAAATTCTGAATAAAACATTCCCAACCACCTTCCCTTGTCCCGCCCCCCCAGTGGGAGGGCGTTCAGCCTATGCCAACGTTTGTGATTACCAAGGGCTCGTGAATGTAGGAGCGCAGGACCAAAGCGGCACTACCATTCCAGGGCTCAGTGCATACACTATTACCGTGAATATCGATGGCACAACCGCCTCGATGGGCACATTAACAGCGGGAACCCAAGTGGTACGGGTTGATGTGACGGTCACGCGAAACTTGATGCCAACCTTAAAACTCAGTGGATATCGGACGAATTATTGATATGATACATGCTCACAAAAAACAGATGGCATTTACCTTGGTCGAAGCGGTCATTACCATCGTGATCACCGGCATTATCTTTGCTGTGGTCAGCGTCTTTCTCAACCGCCCTATCCAAGCCTATACAAAAACTTATGCGCGATCGGACATGGCGACGATCGCTGACAATGCGATCACACGTATGGAGCGTGACACCCGCAATGCAGTGGCAAATAGCATACGTGTCAAAACCTCTGGGAACTTTTCTGCCTTCGAAATGGCAAACGCGCTGGAAGGCATGCGATACCGCCTTAAAAAGGCCACCCCCCCAAGCAACAACACTACCTATCTTACTTTTACCGGCCCTGACAGCGATTTTAACGTCTTAGAAGCGGCTTTCCAAAACGCGTCACTGGGTACAAACGGTTATCGTTTGGTTATCTATAACACAGGGCAATATACGGGCACATCCGACAGTCCCAACGCCGGCGTTAATCTATACAGCCCCAGTACGGCCCCCGGGCCCGTCCCACCCGCTGGCACACATGTCATCACCCCTTCTGCGACTAGCGTCACCTTCTCCGTTCCCAGTGGCGAAGCACATGTCCATCTAAATCCGGGCATGCAATTCGCGCTCCAGTCACCCAGACAGCGTATCTATGTGGTCGACACGCCAGTGACTTATCTGTGCGACACGACTGCCGGCGTTGGGACATTGACACGCTATTGGGGATACCCTATTGGCCAGATCCAACCCATTAATCCTGGCATCGCCCCTTTAAGTACCGCGCAAAGCGCCATACTGGCAAAAAATGTTAGCGCTTGTTCGTTTAGTTACAGCTCTGGGACAAGTTCACGCAGCGGCATTATCAGCATGTCGATTACAATCACACGTGGTGGGGAATCGGTAAAAGTGTTCCATCAAGTCAGCGTGAGTAACCAAATATGATCACAAAACAACCATTGGATTACGCCTATGCAGGGTTTTCGATGGTCAGCGCCATCTTTATCTTGGTTATCTTGTCGTTAGCCGGTGCCTTCGCCTCGAAGATTATCTCCCGACTCAGTTCGAGTAACGAAATGAGCATCAACGGCCAACGGGCTTATTATGCCGCTAAAAGTGGTTTGGAGTGGGCACTTTACCAGGTGACGACAACGCCAGCCTCCTGCCCAGCAACCACTACCCTGTCTTTTACCCAAGTGGGGCTTAACCATTTTCAGGCGCTGGTAACCTGCACGGCAGCTTCATTTACTGAGGGTGCCCCTGGCGGCACTACCTACAACATATTCACGCTCACTTCTGTGGGCAGCCGCGGCGCAGCGACAGACGACGACTATGTGACGCGCACCATGATCACCCAGGCCGCCCCTGCCGCGCCTTAACCCCCCCACTAAGAAGATCGTTAAACATTCAGCAAGAGCCGAATGTTACGAAGATCGTTTCATCATCTCGAAAAATTCTTCGTTGGTTTTTGTCGAACGCAGTCTTTCTAACAAAAACTCCATCGCAGACAAATCGTCCATAGGATGCAACAGTTTTCTGAGAATCCACATCTTCGAAAGCTCGTCGGGCTTGGCCAACAATTCTTCGCGACGGGTACCGGAACGCGCGATATTAATCGCAGGGTAAATACGCTTCTCAGCAATACGGCGATCCAAATGGATTTCCATATTACCCGTTCCCTTAAATTCTTCGTAAATCACTTCGTCCATCTTAGAGCCGGTATCGATCAGCGCGGTCGCAATAATCGTCAAACTGCCACCCTCTTCGATGTTCCGAGCTGCACCAAAGAAACGCTTAGGACGATGCAGTGCATTGGCATCCACACCACCGGTCAATACCTTACCCGAAGAAGGAATCACGGTATTGTAGGCACGCGCCAAACGCGTGATCGAATCTAGTAAAATAACCACGTCGCGTTTGTGTTCTACCAACCGCTTTGCACGCTCAATGACCATATCTGCCACTTGTACATGGCGTGTGGCCGGTTCATCGAAGGTACTGGCAATCACTTCGCCGCGTACCGAACGTGACATTTCGGTCACTTCTTCTGGGCGTTCATCAATCAATAACACTATCAAATGACATTCAGGGTGATTGGTCGCAAACGAGTGCGCAATGTTCTGCAACATAACCGTTTTACCGGCCTTAGGAGGCGAGACCAGCAAGCCACGCTGCCCTTTCCCTATGGGAGCCACCAAATCGACCACACGGGCTGTTAAGTCTTCGGTACTGCCATTCCCAATCTCGATACGAGCACGGGTATTGGCATGTAGGGGGGTTAGGTTCTCGAAGGCAATCTTATTTTTGGCAACTTCGGGGGGTTCGGAGTTAATCTCGCTGACCTTTAACAGCGCAAAGTAACGTTCGCCGTCTTTGGGTGGGCGAATCTTGCCGTGAATCTCGTCCCCGGTGCGCAGGTTAAAGCGCCGAATCTGACTGGGGGAGACATAAATATCATCTGGCCCCGCCGAATAGGAGCTGGTCCAGGAACGGAGAAAGCCAAAGCCATCTTGCAGGATTTCGAGCACCCCACTGCCATAGATGTCTTCGCCCTGTTTGGCCAAGGCCTTTAAGATGGCAAAAATGACTTCTTGTTTGCGGGCACGAGCTACGTCGTCGATGCCTAAGCTTTGAGAGATCTCAACTAGCTCAGCAACTGACTTCTTTTTGAGTTCAGTTAGATTTGTATGCGTCATATGGATTATTTCTTACACTTGTTAATTTTATGGATAGGGTTGAAGGATTTACGCTGGGGAGGCCTTAACGAGCCCATAGGCACATTAGGGCATCAGTTTCTTATACTTTTAGGATATAGGAACATCAGCCAAACGTCAATTAATGGGAGGCGCTACCTACCTTGAGGTGTTCGTCTAAAAACTCAATAAGCTTTCCTTTAGGCAAGAAACCTGACTTTGTAGCGACAATCTTGCCATCGCGGTACAATACCAGGGCTGGAATACCACGAATATTGTGTTTTGCAGGGACTGCGGTGTTCGCATCGACATCCATTTTAACGATACTGACTCTATCACTATACTCCGCGGCGACCTCTTCGAGTACAGGCGCCAGCATCTGACAAGGTCGGCACCAAGCTGCCCAAAAGTCGATTAGGACGGGTTTAGGGGACTGTACCACGATATCTTCGAACGTTTGATCGGTGACGGATGACAAGTGTTGTGTCATATAAACAGTTTCCTTTGATTGGTTATGCGCTTAGCAAGCGGGTAAAATAGATGGATAGCGAAGTTAAGGATACCACAATCAGCCGCACCGACAAGAGCTATATAAATAACCAGTTATTTGATTTGGCTTTCTAGTGACGAAATGCTGGCAAAATGCTACGATAAGATCGTAAAAATCTCAGGAGTTGTAAGCAATATGACTAAAAGTTTATCCGTGTATTGTCCGCAGTTGCCCATTGGCAATCTAGACGCCTACATTGCACGCATAAACAGCATCCCCATGCTGTCTGCCGAAGAAGAGCAAGCCCTGGCACTAGATTTACAACAGAATGCTAACCTACAAGCCGCCCAACAACTGGTCTTGGCACATTTACGTTATGTGGTACGGGTTGCCAAAGGCTATATGGGTTATGGGCTACCACTGGCCGATTTGATTCAAGAAGGGACCGTAGGCCTCATGAAGGCGGTGCGGCGCTTCGACCCGGCCCAGGGCGTTCGCCTGGTCTCCTTCGCAGTTCATTGGATTAAAGCTGAGATTCACGAATTCATCCTCAAGAATTGGCGCATTGTCAAAATAGCCACCACCAAAGCCCAACGCAAACTGTTTTTCAATTTACGCGGCGTTAAAAAACGCTTGGGGTGGTTTACGCACGAAGAGGTCATGGCGGTTGCCCAAGATTTGGGGGTTAAGCCTGCCGATGTGTTACGAATGGAAGAACGCCTTAATGCGCGCGACACCAATTTCGACTCGCCGGTCGAAGTAGACAGTGGCAGCAAGCAAAGCTTGGTGCCGGCCGAGTATTTGGAGTCCCCTAATGCCGACCCGGCAACCGTGCTCGAAAACAGCAACTGGGGCGACCATACCGAAGATACCCTTAAGGTCGCTTTTCAAAAATTGGACGATCGCAGTCAAGATATTATTCAGCAACGCTGGTTGGTGGCTGCCGATGACGAGCAACCAAAGGCCAAGCTGAAAGAGCTCGCCGAGAAGTATAAGGTCTCGACAGAGCGGATTCGTCAGCTCGAACAGGCCGCGATGAAGCGCCTCCGGAAGTGGATTGAGGAAGACCAGGAAGAGACGGCTTTGGCTTAGATAGACAGGACCTCTCGTTTATATAGGACCTCTCATCCTGGATTGCTTCGTCGCTTCGCTTCTCGCAATGACGTGGTTTTATAAATAAGCGTCATTGCGAGAAGCGAAGCGACGAAGCAATCCAGGTCTTTCGGTAAACTGAAAGATCACGCGGACAATTACACATGAACTTTCTCTTCACCCGTGAATCACGCTACCTCGGCACCTTGCCCCAGGCGCTCTCCCAAATAGGCGTCCACCTCCATCATCTGCCCACGCTCGACATTCACCCCATCCTTTCCAAAGCAGCCTGCGACCACATCGCCCGCACCCTTTCCTCCGACACACCCTGCGTCTTCATCAGCCGTACCGCCATCCGTTACATGAGAGAAAGTTTGCTGCAGCATTGTCCAGACTGGCCCAACATCCCCTGTATCGCCTTGGGACCCGGTTCCCACACTGACCTATCCTCGCTGGGTGTTCCCGATCACTGTCTCATCACGCCAGCACTATCTCCCTACGACACAGAGCATCTATTAACACACCCTTTTTTTCAGAAGGTGACAAATATTCACAATCGAAATTTCGTCCTCTTTCGAGGACAAACGGGCCGAACGCTCCTCCACGAGTGGCTACATCAACACAATGCCAGTCTTACCGAAATCGAACTCTACCATCGACGCATGCCGACATTGTCTGACAAACAATGTTATGATTGGTATAGGGTCTTCCCCAACATGGATATTACCCTCATCAGCAGTGCAGAGAGTTTACAAAATTTACTCAACATGGTGGTTAACATCGCCGAAAAGGTAGGCATCCGCGCTGATTTGCTTTCAACATTCAAACAGAAGCCGCTATTGGTGCCCAGCCATAGGCTAGACCAACTGGCAAAATCTCTTGGATTTACCTATATTACCCAGACGGGCGGTCTTCAGGACACGGTTATTGTCAACGCAGTGAAGCAACTTATGGCTTCCTAAAGGAATCAACAATGAATGTCACCTATCTTACACGACGACAGCTTTCTATTTTAGGTTCTCTCATCTGTCTGGCGGTATTATGTGTTGCTTATTTTTTAGAGACCTACAGAGGGGTCCAACCTTGCCCACTGTGCTTGTTACAACGACTCGCCTTCTTAATCATGGGTATTGTCTTTTTGCTGAACGCCTTCGACCCTCACAATAACGCGCTCTCACTATTTTATGCATTTACGAATGCGGTGGTTGGGTTATTCGGTGCGGGCGTTGCCGTACGCCAAATCTGGCTCCAACATCTGCCTAAAGGGGAAGTCCCTTTGTGTGGTGCAAGTTTCGAACGCATGTTCCAACTCTATCCAACCCTGGATGCTTTCAAGAAAATCTTACAAAATTCTGGCGACTGCGCCGCAATAACCTACCAAATTATGGGTTTAGGGCTCGCAGAATGGAGTTTGGTGATGTTTGCCTTCCTGTTCATCCTTTGCATCTACTGCCGATGCGCTCGGAATTAGCATTAGGCAAGAACGATCTTAAGGCACCTAACTGAGGTAGAAGACAATCCCTGTCAGCCAGTTCCCTTGACTCGGAGTCCCTTTCGATCCGTGCCTGGATCTGTTACAGATTACCAAAATATAAAATTCGCACAAGAGGTCAAAAAGTCTGTTATTAGAATAACTTTTTATACTCGCTGCGCTCAGTAATCGGCTTAAAAATAGGACTTTTTATACGCTTACTGCTAAATCTCAAACCTTAAGATCGGCGATGTCTTACACCACAAAGCGACGATTTCTCAAGTGCTTACTCCGCAATATCTGATTCTAAGATTGTAACTTGACTTTGTCTTGGGCTTGTCCTTAACTGAAAGTTGAGTTCCTTAATTTTATCCAACGTTTATTGGAGAATGATTACTTGATTTGGCAACGTTTAAAGGATGACAAATCTCGTTGGAACCGAACAGATGACGTCATAGACCATTGGCTAAAAGAAAGACAGCAGGTACTCCAACTGTATGTGGCTGCCACACGCCTCCCTTCGATGCATAAACCCTCTGTTGCCCCCGTCGTTAACCTCGTGGAAAAAGAACAGTTGCATGAATTTTGCCGTCTCTTGGTAGACTATGCTTCGGTCTTGCATTTCGAAGTCCTGGAAAAATTGCAGGAAGCAGAGGTGTTGATGGCGACTCGAGAATCCGAATTGAACGAGAAAGGTAAGTCAGAAAAATCACCCGAAAATCAGGC
>Ga0207129_1099_pt1 | contig 15019 bp, 18 predicted proteins | sample Alteio_BWMinHeat_15_FD_153517 | JGI IMG/M metagenome (GOLD analysis project Ga0207129, IMG submission 153517) | Enriched cells from forest soil in Barre Woods Harvard Forest LTER site, Petersham, Massachusetts, United States -... | ecosystem: Environmental > Terrestrial > Soil > Temperate forest >... | reverse complement strand
GGCGCTGTCACGGCCAGGGCCGAACTGTTCGTCGAGGACAGCGTCAGCAGCAGCACCGGATTGCCCGGAACAGCTTTCCACGTGTACGGGGCAGACAAGATCTATCTCGCCAATGCTGTGACAATTACGGCCAACGCCGTAGACTCGGGGGCGGGAGCGATCTCGCCCGAACTCTTCGCCCTTGCCGAAGGTTCACTGTATGGCGGCCGTACATCCGGGGTGCCTGAAACGGGCTCCATTACCTTTGGCGGCCCCGTTAAAATTGCCGCGACGGCAATCAGCAAGGATTCCGCCGCCCGCATTGCCGGAGCGCTGTCCCGGGCCAAGCTGCGAGTGGGGGGAAGTAACTCGGGCCACTCGTCTGCGGCGGCATTTTCCTCCAATGTGGCGGGAAACGTGAATATCAATTTCAAGAAGGACATCCAGGTCCTGACCCTGACCAACGGTGGCGAGATCTCTGGGTCGGCTAGCGCGGTTGATACTGTTCGACTTTCCGGCCGCGACATCGCGGTAAGCGGGAACATCACCATTCAGGCAAATGCGACTGGCCATGGCACTTCCGGCAACCTCGGTCACAAAGTAAATGCAATTGCGCCCCTGGTCATAATGGGAGGCAAACATAGTACCGAATCTAGCCTCGATCTTCTTGGCGCCAGCAGCATTCTCCTCAAGGGTAATGTCACGAAGTTGGCGGTGGCCACGGGCGGAGACGTCGATTCCGTCTACGCTTCAGCAGGAGCACGGCTGATGGCGGGGGATAGCGCCGGCGGGCCGCTCGGCCACCGGGGCGATATCACTCTCCTTGGCAAGCTGACGATGAAGGCGACTGCTGACAATTCAGGGGGCTATGTTGGTTTCGCGACCGCCGACGCGGGAATAATTGTCGGTGCCGGAAGCCAGAATTTTTCATCGAGCCTTGGCTTTAATACCCGAAAAGTATTCGGCGACAATGACGTCATAACCTTGAGCAAGGGGTTCGACGTAGAAGCAAACGTTGTTGGCGGCAACGTTGCAATTAATGCAGTGGGCGGCGCTAACGTACTTCTCGAAGGCATGAGCATTGCCGTGGGCGGGAACGGGATCGTGCTTGCACATGCGACCGGTCACGGGTTTTCCGGCTATGCACCCGATGTCGCGGCGTTTGCGGCTCTAATCGCCGATGGCGGCTCAACTTTGGTAGCCCACAGTGGCGCCACGTTCAGCAGAGCTGTCGAGGCGGCCTCAAGCATACTGTTCCAGAAGAATATTGACGTGGAGGCGCACGCCATTGGCAGCCACATCGCCGCCATCGGAGCTCAGGCCACCAGCAGCCTGGTTGCGACCAAGGTCCGCGTCAAAGGAACCAAGACGGTTGTCGCCACGCATTAGTGCGTACCGCGCGCAGCCATCCAAGCAACGCCGTCAAACGGGAACTTTATGCCGAACTCGCTTGGACTCATATGGACGAGTGGTTCAACTTGGCAAATGGAAAGGATCTTGAACAAGCCTTCACGTACGCGCAGACAGCGGCGCTGTCCCTACCGAGAACTACGTCCGCACGTAGCGATGATGCAGGCCGCCGACCATTGGCTCGGCAAAGATGCGGCCAGACTGTTCGATTGGTCGACCGATCGGTGCATCCTTAGCTAGCGACAGATGCGTCCAGAGCTGGCGATCCACGATCCGGCCCACGTTGGAATGTCCCCGGCGCTGCTGGATCATGCTGGTGCCGACACCTACCAACGGGAACCTTGCCCGCTCGCTTGACGCTGCGCGCAAAGTCCAGGCGCAAATCAAAGGCTTGAGGAGCAGAAATTTATAGAAGATGCAGGCCTGCCTAACTCATCGGAGATAGATCGCAATGCGTGCCGCCATTTACGCCCGCTATTCGACCGACCTTCAGCGCGAAGCCTCGATCGAGGATCAGGTTCGGATCTGCCGCAAGCGCATCGAGCAGGAGGGGTGGGAGCTTGCGGCAAGCTATTCCGATGCGGCAACCAGCGGCGCCAGCCGCCTGCGCCCGGGTTATCAGAAGCTGCTGGAGGATGCCCGCGGCGCTCGGTTCGACATCGTTGTGGCCGAGGCGCTCGACCGCCTTTCCCGCGACCAGGAAGACGTAGCATCCCTCTACAAGCATCTTTCCCTCGCTCGGGTGCGGACTGGTGACGCTCGCCGAAGGAGCGATCAGCGAGCTCCATGTGGGCTTGAAGGGCACGATGAACGCCCTCTTCCTCAAGGATCTTGCGGCCAAGACGCATCGCGGGATCGAGGGCCGGGTGCGCGAGGGCCGCTCCGGTGGTGGTCTCTGCTACGGCTATGACGTTGTCCCGGAGATCGGTGCCGATGGAAAGCCGGTGGCGGGCGCACGGCGGATCAACGAAGCCGAAGCTGCGGTCGTGCAGCGCATCTTTGCTGACTTTGCGGCCGGTTGGTCGCCGCGGGCGATCGCGCAGCGCCTGAACGCCGAGCATCTTCACGGACCTCGTGGCCGTCCCTGGGGCGATACCACCATCCGCGGCCACGCAACCCGCGGCACCGGCATCCTGCACAACGAGCTCTATATCGGTCGGCTGGTCTGGAACCGGCAGCGTTACGTCAAGGACCCTGGCACTGGCAGGCGCCTAGCACGGCCTAATCTAACGTCAGAATGGCTGGTCACCGACGTCCCGGAGTTGCGCATCGTCGACCAAGACCTCTGGGAGCAGGTGCAGGCGCGCCTCACTCGCATTCGGCAATCCCCCATGGTCGCTAATTCCCGTGCTACCGAGTTCTGGACCAGGCGGCGGGCCCGCCATCTGCTGACGGGACTAGCCTTCTGCGGCTGTTGCGGCGTACCCTATCTGTGGTCGGCAAGGACTATCTCGCCTGCCGCAACGCCCGCCAGGGCATGTGCACGAACAAGCGCAGCTTCCGCCGCCCGCTCTTTGAATCCCTCATCCTGGACGGTCTTAAAAGCCGCCTGATGGCGCCCGAGCTGGTGAAGGAGTTCATCACCGAGTTCCACCGCGAGGTGAACCGGCAGCGCCGGGACCAGGAGATCGATCATGGTCTGCGCCGGCGCGAGCCGGACGAGGTCTCGCGCAAGGTCGGCGGGCTGATCAATGCGATCGCCGATGGCCTGCGCACGCCCGGCCTCAAGAGCAAGCTGGAGGAGCTTGAAGCGCGCAAACAGGCACTCGCGGTGCTTATCGACAGCGGCACGCCCCCTGAGCCGCGCCTGCACCCCAACCTGGCCGAACTCTATCGCCTGAAGGTCGCTCACCTGCAGGAGGCGCTGGCAGAGCCGCAGACGCGGATCGAGGCGCTGGAGATCCTGCGCAGCCTTATCGAACGCATCGTCCTGCACCCGGTCGACGATGGCCTCGAGATCGAGTTGATCGGCGAGATCGCCGCGATGGTCGATCTCGGCACAAACAAGAAAGCCGGCTCGAAAGAGCCGGCTGTTCCTGAAGCGTATCGTCGTTCGGTAAAGGTGGTTGCGGGGATAGGATTTGAACCTATGACCTTCAGGTTATGAGTCTGCTGGCCTGCCTTGCCGCAGCTCATTGATCTGACTCTGTTTTTCACAAAATGCCTGGATTCATTGAAGAAAGCTGAGGTCACCCCCTTCAACTGAGAGTCAGTCGATACCATCTGGTGCAGTCCTAGTGACGGACACAGGACGGACATTGATGCGCCAGAAGCTGAGCGAGACTATCGCTAAGAACCTTCCCGCCCCCACCAAGCCCTATCAGATTACCTACGACACCGAGCTCCCCGGATTTGGGCTACGCGTCACACGGGCGAACGCCCGATCCTTCATTCTGAACTACACCATTGCCGGCCGAGAGCGCCGCTACACCATCGGCCGCTGGCCAACCTGGTCTGTCGCCGCCGCCCGCAATGAGGCGAAGCGCCTACGCCAATTGATCGACCAGGGACAGGATCCGCAACGCACCAAGAAGGAAGATCGCGAAGCCCCCACGGTCCAAGACCTTTGGGAAACTTACCAATCTGACCACCTTCCGACCCTGGCAACGCGATCACAGAAAGACATTCGATCGATGTGGGAGAACCACATCCTCCCGGAACTCGGCTCCACGAAGCTGCGCAACCTGACATCGGAGCAGATCGACCGCTTCCACAAGGGCATTAAGACCGGGAAGGGAATTCGAGCAAATCGAGTACTTCAAATGCTGCGAAAGGCCCTCAACATCGCTGTTCGCCGCGAATGGATCGAGAAGAACCCCGCGAGCGGCTTCAAAGCAAATCAGGCAAATGAGACGGAGGACTTTCTCACGGTGGAGGAGCTAGTTGCCCTTGTGGGATGCCTCGACCGAATGTCCAACAAGCAGGCGGCTAACGTCGTTCGCCTGCTGGTCTTCACCGGAGCCCGCGCAGGAGAAGTCTTTCGGAGCGATTGGAGCCAGTTTGACCTGAAGCAGGGGATCTGGACCAAACCCAGCTCGCATACGAAGCAGCGCAAGGTTCACCGTGTGCCCCTTTCGGCCGAGGCCCTGGCGCTCCTTCAGGAGATGGAGACGGAGAAGACCTCCTTCTTCTTGTTTCCTAGTCGCACGGCCAAGCCGATCTTAGACATCAAGAAGCCTTGGCAGTGGGTGCGTCGCGAAATGAAGATGCCGACACTCCGGGTCCACGATCTGCGCCACGCTTACGCTTCGGTGCTCGTATCGTCAGGCGAGAGTTTGCCAGTCATCGGTCGCTTGCTCGGACACACGCAGCATAAGACCACGATGCGCTACGCCCACCTGATGGACCGGCCTCTGCGGACCGCGACCAACAAGGTCAGTCAGCTAGTCTCTGGATCCACGAAGCCGTTTGCGAAGGCTAACGACAACTAAAATGATGGCTAATTGTCAGACTGACACTTGGGAGAAGTTCAAGCTCGGGGGGTGTTCAGCGTGACTGTTGCGGTTATCTAGACAGCACCCATCACTCGACAGGAATACGCAAATGACTCCTACACTTGCACTGAAAGCTGGCTTGTGCCCACGGCGGTAGAAGGCAACTCAACAGAGTTGGCCGCAAACCTTGCTCGTGACGTGCTTACCGAAGGAGAGGTGGCTGCCATTTTAAAAGTGTCGATTCGTACACTGCGGCGCTGGCAAACTCTTCGCGAAGGCCCGCCACGAAAGAAGGCTGGCCGGCACATCTGGTATCACGCCCCCGCTGTTGAAGCATGGATCAAAGGGGATGATTTGGCCGGGCAACGTCCAAAGTCGCGCCGACGAGGGGTGTCTGCCGCATAACCTGAGGATTAGGTACTGGCAGCCGGGCGCTCAGAAGGGCGCCCGTTAGCTTCCGAACAATAACCGTAGGACCTCGCCTACTTCGTCCCCAGCAAGCGCCGCAAAATTCCTCTTCAAATGGTACAATTAATAAAGGAACGTCATGCCTAAGCCGACCGTGTCACGGCGGTCGCCGGCACGCTCATGTTTGTGACGCATCTGGACCAGTGCGTTCGCCTGCTCCAGCAACTGGAGTTTTTCTGACCATACCGGGGTATTCGTTCGAGTCGCGGATCAAGGTTCTCACGCGTCAGGCTGAAACTTTGACCGCCGCATATGTCAGCCTGATGCAGTCAAGCGATCCGGCAGGCGGATTGCCATACGGGGGAACTCGCTGAAGCACGTCGCCAAGCCCGCCAGGCGGTCAGCCATGGGGCGGTGGCGGCTCGGAGGCTAGATGGGAGAGCCTGAGGAGAGAACGCTTTTATGGGGGCCGCTGGCGGGGGAGGGGCAAGTGTCGGGTCGATACTACCGTGTATCAGCTCGATACTACCGGTATGTCAGCTCGATACATAGAAAACAGCCACCCAGATTCACTTATTACTTCGCCAACATAGTAAAAAATTATATCAGGTTGACCTATAGAAAGAGTAATAGGGGAAACGGGCTTCCGTCGACCCGTGGCTGTTTTTGATATTACAGGGTTTATCAGCCTGACGCCTAATTGCTAAAGCGTCAGCCTGATACTCCCACTCTCGGGCTATCAGCCCGCCCCCTCCGCCTCCACATTCAGGCGCATTACATGAAACGCACCCTCCATCAGCGTCTGGCACAGCGCATCGAGATCGACAGTACACCATTACGAGTCGAAGTCCTCGACCGCATGGTCCAGACCAAGCAGCCGGAGTTTCCAATCGATCATTGGATCTGGACGGGGCGGGTGAATCATCGTCGCGCCTTTGTCAACCCGACGGGCCACATCATTCAGGGCCGCCGCATTGCCGCCCCGTCTGTCCGGCACCCGCTGCCAATCATCGAGCTGGACGGGAAGCGCCACTCTGTTGGTCGCATCCTGTTCCTGCTCTGCACCGAGTTTGAAATTCCACCGCGCCGGTCGGTTCAGCCGGACCGGAAAATCTGCAAACAGCCGCTCTGTGTCAATCCCTTCCACTCGCGTAACTACCGTTTCGCACAGGGAGTCTCAGAGCCCGACGCCGGCGAGGTTACGCGTAACCATGAAGATCCAGAGGTCGTCGAACTTGCCCAAGAGCTTGAACGGCTTGAGGGCACATTCCGATCGGTCGAGGCCGTGCGCGAAGCCTTTTCGACCGACTACAGCATCGCGCAATACAGCGACGCGTTCCGGCTGTCTCCCAGCCTCGAACGCCGCCTTCTAGGAGAATGAGCCAGCAGGGCTGTCCCCGCCCGCGCCGGCGCCGACGCCAGCGCCGCCGTCCTGCGCCGGCGGCGGCGGTGGGCAGAGGCCCGGAAGGCCTAAGCGCTCCCTTACGTCGCCCTTTTTCTTTCAGAGTTCATAGAGAGATATTTGGCCTGATCGAGGCCGGTTGGCGCACTAGCCAGATTCTTCGCCGGTGGCCGCGGAGCCCACTCTTCACACGGGCGGGATCGCAAGTTCAATCCTTGCAGCGCGCGCTTCACCGCAGTCGAGGAAAGCTAATTGTTTTCGCTTGGCGGTGGTCGGTGGGAAGGTCTAGGCGCGTTCTCTCGTCGCCATCGAACGCTACCTAGCGGCCCGCATCCTGGGCGGCCAAATCGATCCAGCCACCGATATTCTTGTGACCCTGCTGCCCCGCGAAATCGTATTCCCGAGTCACAGTTGAGAGGCACACCAGCTGGTTCGCCACCGGCTGGGGGACATACCGAGGCAGTGCGACGGCCTGCGTGTAGTCCTCGTACCAGATCCACTTCCACTGGCCGTCACGATAGGCCCATTCGCACAGGAAGTTGTTGCCATTAGGGGCCAATGCCACGCCCATCAGTTGAATCGGGTTATAGCCGCGGTCATGCATTATCTTCAGTTGATGGTGCGTCAGGCCATTGATGTGCGCAGCCAAAAGGCCACGCCGATCGACGATGGCGCGCGCGATCTCATATTTCACCCAGCGACGTTGCCAAGTGTTCGTGCCGACCAGGACACACACGGCCGAGGTGTATTCGACACCTTCACGGATCAGTCTCTTGATCTGCTCGGGATCCGTCAGCTGCTTCGATTCCCAGAGGCTGCTGTCATAGAAGCTGCGATACAACGCATTATCCGGGTGGTCGATCTTCCAAGCCTGGCGGACATTGTTGACCCGCATGATGTCGTCGTAGTGAAAGGCGAAGTACGCCTTCCGCTTGGCGGCGGCAGCGAGGCCCGAGGGGTTAAAAAGCGCGGCCAAGGGCGTATCCGAAAATCAGGGCCACAGCGGCGACTCCAGCGAGAACTGAGACATAGAAACCTGCCACGCTCCAGCTCAACAGCGCCCGGCAATAGCTATCCGGTGGCCGCAAAGAGATTGCAAATGAGGGGATGGCCGACCAATCGCCTTCGCGGACTTCATCGTAGGCGGCGATCGCACTGCGCTCGAGGCACAGGTAGCGTGCGTCGAGAATCGCGAACAGTATGATGGGAAGAGCGGCCAGCCAGATAGCGCCGGGCCGTTGTATTGTGACCCCGAAACCGCAAATCGCTGTCACAAGGGTAAGACAGTAGTTCTTCAGCGAGGCGCTGTAGCCGCTCAGTCGCGTGATGATCGATTGAATCACCTGGAGATAGCCGAGCCTAAGATCCGCGGCCTTGTCAGCGCTGATGATCATCAGATCCCCATTAGCATCCCGTGGCTAGATAATCGCCGGCGGATTGTCTCCAGCCGATCCACTTCATGCTCGACGAGTTCGCGCTCGATCGCGTGGGAGTCATCATTCAAGGGGCTTCGATCAGTTCCCTCATTCAACGAACTGAACACGAGAACGCTTGGGGAACAAGGATTTTATCAGTTGAAGATGGGTGTAGACAGATTGTCAACATGTTGTGCCAATTGCGAAAAACGTAACCGCATATTGCGCGCGGATTGACTCCGCACGGCGCGAGATAGTAGAATATTATTGATTGTTTAACGAATGAGGCCGGGTTCACGGCCCGGCCTCAAATCGATCCCGCAGCGGATACCGCCTCGGGGTGCCCCCTAGAATGGACAGATGCAAGAATCGCACGATTCTGAGGGGTTTAGCAAGGGCGGCGTCCTACTAGCGGCTACCCGCTGGGTGGCCAGAAAGGATGCCCTCATGGGCAAAGTACCCGAGCCCGGCCTCGACGGCCGGCACCGTGATCAGAACGGTCAGATCGACCGGAAGCACGGCAACACGCGTGTCGACACGTTGCGTCAGACTTACGGTGATGACTTCGCCGCCGGACATCGCGGCGACACGCGCCTCGATACTCTGCTGCGCGAGAGTGGTAAGCCCTCGCTCAGCAAGTACCTGAAAGACAAGAAGTAGCCTGAAAGGGCACCGGCTGGCGGATCGCCGCCAGCCGGGCCTTCCCCTGACGCCGCATTTGCTTCCGGAATTGCTGCAGCTCGGTCGCTCGCCCCCAATCGTTGTCCATGGAGCTACGCCAATGAGGATAAATTTGGATGCGCCACTGACACGCGAACAGTTCCAATCTCTGAAGGAACTGTCACACATCTTGAAGGGCCATATCCCCGAAGAAGACGAGAAATATCTGATCGAGGTCGGCTATGCGAAGCAGAAGCTCGGCGGCCTAGGCCTCACGGATGCTGGAAGAATGCGCATTGCGCGAGGACGGTGAGCAATGCAAGACAAAGTTCCGCCGTGGCTTCACCTTCTCCGGCCGATCGACACGGGCTGGCGAGAAACGCAGATCGCAAAACGCCGTGATCCTGCCCCCTATATCTAGGAGCAGCTATTAGGGGCTGGGGAATGGCTGCCACCTAGCGAACCACCTGGGTCAGGCGTCGCAGAACTAGAATCGGAAAAACGGCAGAGATTGCGGCCCAACGCCACGCGTGGCGAATCACGACCATACAAACGGCCAGCCCGTCGTGGCAAGCGGCCAGCTCGCCAAGCCGTACGGAGTAGCCGCCGCTGAAAAAAGGCCCCCGCTTGGCGATGATCCGGCGGGGATGCGTGGAAGACCGGACGGCCCGCCGGCCACTGGATCTCAATCGTTCGGTTAACTAGCCTCAGCCCGCCATATTGGCAGATGCACTCGCGCCGAATAGCCAGCCGGTCGCAATTCCTAAATTCGATCTGAAGGTGGCTAAATTCTGGGGCCTGAGCAAAGCACATGGCTCGATAGGTCACGTTTTCGAATAGCGATCCCTGATCCGCGCTGCCGCCTTGTCGATCTCGGGGAACAGACTACTTTCGCTGATTCCAAGACTTTCGAGCGACGCCCTGATATCGTACTTTCTGTCTTTCGGAACGATAAACGGCGTTTCCTTTATCTTATATGCAAACTTGATCCGTTTCGGCGGGTCGATTCCATAAATGATGAACGCGCCGGTTTGCGCCAAGATGCGTGCGTTACTCAGCTTGGGATGCACGAAATATGGCTTGAACAGGTCTACTGGATTGATGATCGGCAAGAAGTAGGGCTTCTCCGATCGAATAAATTGATGCAGGCGCTTGATCACCTCTTCATTGTTAAATTCCTTAATACGCTGGTCTTTCGTCAGCCCCTTCGTTCGTGACTCCCGGAGCCGATAAATCTCGGCCTTCTCTTTGGCCGTCATGTTAGCGAGATGAGCCAGGCAACTCACTGAGTCACTGTCAAAGTACTTTTCGCGTTCCTCCGGAACAGCGAAAGCTGTCACTACGCCATCCGTCTCGCTCCCCATTGGTCCTGGGTCGGCGGCAAAATAAAGCGCGACCAATGCGTTCAGGGAAACATCAAGTAACCGGGTGGGAAGCCCGAAATGCTGCATCCGAACAAGGCGATCAAACATGGTCCCGTCGGACACAAATTCCTGCGGGTGCACGGATATCAGATCCCGAACGGCGCGTTTTTCATTCTTCAAAAGATCAATAAGTTCGCTGCGAAAGATGCCCGCGACATTCGGCCACGAAGCATCCCGTTGGCCGCGGTAGCACTTCAGGTCACTGCCGCTCGCCGCGTATTTGGCGAATGCATCTATGAAGGCAGTCAGAGTTCGAAGCGTAGCAATTGCCCTTGTTTTCGCGTCGGCCATGCACGTAAGAGTGTCACTCACACCCGCCGCACCGGCAACGAAATTCGCATCGCCGTATTATTCGAATGTGGGCGCATCCGGCTCCACTTCAGGTCAGCAGATTATGAGTACACGGCCCAGGCAGCCCCGCAGCGATCGTAATTTGGGAGAAGCCCAAATTGGGTGGCGTATTCGTTGCACAGTTCCTTCGAAACCGGTCGAAGGCCTAACCGCGATCGCCCCGTGAATCCCAGATTTTTTCGTGGACAAAAATTCGAGCCCATCGGACCGCTCACACGTTGTTCTGCAAATAAAAACATCCCACCCTTCTGGGTTGCATAATCCTAAGCCTTCAATAGTGTTCCTAGAGGTGGAGCGGTGCTATCTCGGCGTCCCTTTGATAGGGCGTCAGCAGGTGTTTCCGATCCACCCAGTGTACAACCCAAAGGAGATGTTTTCAAAATGTGCCTGATTGCTACCTCTGAAAAGAAAGTCGTGATCGATCGACTGGCCTCGGCTCTAGTGAGCGAGATCCAGCTCAACTACCTCCCCCAAGAATACGCCAAGTGCGCCATGAGCCTGCTCCCGCTTTACCAGGCCCGCGCCTTTGGCCCCCTACCCGATGACGTCGAACACATTGTTGCCCAGGTCGAGAAGGCCCTTGGGCGCTACCCGCACTACGTCTGCGAATGCTGCAAGGCTCTGTTCGCCGATACCGATGATCTAGGAGCGCTAACTCACGACTACATAGAGCTCTTGGATCCTGGCCAGGAGCCTACAGCTGGCCTTTGCCCGGTGTGCGGGGCAGATGTGCACGAGGTTGGGCCGCTCAAGTAGGCCGGTAGCCCCAGCCACCAGTCATCCAAAATAGCCCCATAAGCCTCCTCCTGGCGCTGTGCCAGGAGGAGGCGAAGGCTCTACCCTCTGCTCTGAACTTTTACGCTTGAAGGAACCCACCATCATGCTCAAATATCGAGCAGAACTTCGGGACGCGTCTCGCTCCTGGTCACGCGCGCCAGCTTGCAAGCCCTCCCCGGCTCCATCGTCGCCGCTAAATTCGATTAACTCCCCACCTGAAAAAGAACCATGGAGTAATCCGATGGCAGCCGAATCCTGTCTGCACGCCTTACGCACTAGCCGAACGGCGGAATCCGAACGCCGGAAACGATCCTGGAGGAGGTTCGCGCCTGATCCAGCGCCCGGTGCTGAATTGGATCGCCCCTCATAAAATTCTGAAGGAGCCAATGGCCTCTATCTACAAGAACACTCGTTCGCGATTTTATTACTGCCGTTACAAGTCGGGCGGCCGATCTGTCCGCATATCGACCAAGACGGAAAACCCCACTGCCGCTCAGGATGTTGCCGACCGTATGGAGAAGGAAGCGTGGCTTACAGACACCCCCGACGGGTTTGACCATATCAAAGAGGAGTTCATTCGATGGCTGGTCAATCGCGGCGTACCTGAGAAGGTCATCGTTGATTGGCTAGATCGTCAACAGAGTAGCTCTCAACTCGCTTCGCAGCTGCAGCGGCTGGAAAGGCAAATCACTGAAATCCGAGACATGCTGGTGATCAGCCCGCGAGGTCTGAACACCTAGTCGCTGGCCGCCAGATCCAGCATCGGGCGCTGGATCTGGCGCGCGAGGGCGAGTTAGGGCGAGCTGGGGGGCTAAGTAAGGTGGGAGATGGCGGGCAGCACGATGGCTCGCCACCCAACGAAGAGTCGTCGTCCCAAGGTGCAGACACGCCCACGTCCGCAGTGGTCGTCTGAAGAAGTCAGGGGCGTTCTAATGACGATCTTGATTCGAATTGATTTTTCTCGATCGCTTGCACAAAGCGTAGAAGGCAAAGGACCGAATCAAAGACGAAGCGGGCCTCCGCGTGCGCCATTAGCTCATTATCATGCGCAAGCGACTCGTTATTCCGAACGCTATTTAACTGTTCGAAGGTTTCCACGATGCTTCGCATAATCTTCTCGGAGACGACGCTCATTTTTCCGTCTCGTCTTATCGGGTTGAAGTATCGGCCGGCGCGACCATTTAATGTATCGCGCTCCGACACGCCTTCACCTCTTTGCTGCAAAAGGTGCGCGAACCTCTTCATGCAATATGTGTGCAGGCGATCCAATGCGACTTGTGGCTTGTTTGCTCGGATATCTCGTTGCAGTGCGGCGACCAACTCGTCCAACGTCGCATTTTCTGCGAATCGATTGATTGCATCAGCAAAAGCGGCGCCTGTGCCCTCCCATCTCTCCACTATTTCCAAACACCGCTGTCCGTCGCGCTTTATTTCATTCGGGGCGACCTGGACCGCTTCCATATCTTGCCGATAATCCCATAGTGCTCGCACTGCGCGAGCGGCAAGATCATTTGGCTCGCTTAGCAGAAATTGCTTTAGCCGCTTTGCCTTTGAGCCTCCCCCAGCATAGTACTTGGGGTCATTGATGTTCACGCCAACTTCGGCCGAGAAAAACTCGGAGAAGGCCCTGTCCGAAAAATCAAGTACGTACCCAGCCTCCATCATAAAGATTCTCGCAAAGAACTTTATTTCTGTAGCTTTGATGTCTGCCATCGGACAATGGTGTTTTCGAGGAGGATGGATTTACAGGAAGGCGAAGGCACCGTACTTTCATTCGTTCAGCACATACAGCTCGTTCCGATATGCTAATTTGCCTCGTGTAGTGAGAGCTGACACTTGCTTGTCGATAATAGAACGCAGTTGCGCGCTGGTTGACTGAAACCCCAGCACTCTAGCGGCCGAAACCGCAATCTCATCTGCTGAGGCGCCAAAATTGTCGGATACAACTTGTACAAGCGCCGCGTCCACTTCCTCAGGTGGCAGATATTCCGGCTTTCGCAGAGTTGGGGAATTAACCCACGCCCGATTGCGGGCGACAATTGGCTGCCCTGGAAGTGCAAAGAACTCGGTGCCGACAATAAGGCCTTTTCGCACGGCAATCGAAGCTGCTTGACTAATTGCTTTCTGAATTCGGGAGCCGGTCCGCTGAAGGCCCCAAAGTGACCGAATGCGACTGGCAATTTCATCGATGTGAACCGGCCCCTCCGTTTCAACCACCTTCACAACGTATTCGACCAATCGCGATTGAGGCACTTCATGCAATTCTCCGACGGGATTGACGCCAAATGACGCTTCGCGATAAGGCACGCTAGTCGTTGGCTCTGCGCGGTCCTGAATAGGGGCCGTCGAGCTCGTGCGGTCATCGTACCCAGTTTCTGTCGATGGCTCCGAGCGCTTAGGTGCGATCCCTAGCTCGTCCCTCTCTCTCCACTCAATACGCGCGTTTTCGATAGCGAGCTTGAGCTTCTGGAGCTCTTCAGCTGGTCGCATATACCAATCTGCACTCCAGACCCTATGAATGATCCAACCATTCGCTTCGAGCACCTGCTGTCGCAGGCGGTCGCGGTCCCGCGCAGACCTAGAGGAATGCTACTGAGCTCCGTCGCACTCAATTCCTACGACGAAACGACCTGGTTTGGCTGGATCTACAACGGCTAAATTGGCCAACTTCGCTGCCACTTGGGCTTCGAATTCACTGTCATGGTCGCTGCCTGAGATCTTGAATCCATCAAAATGCCCGGTTTCTGCAAATGACATAAACATCCTTAGCGCCGCGACGCCTTCGGATTTCGTTCGATTCAGATCGAGATCAGCGCTCCCGAAGTTCGCGAACACTTCGCAGCGATATTTAGCACGCGAAATCAGAACATTCAGTCGGCGTTCTCCGCCTTGGCCATTCAGCGGTCCAAAACCGTGAGAGAGGTATCCCTCGGGGGTCTTTCCGTAGCCTACGGAGATAAAGATGACGTCGCGCTCGTCGCCCTGAATATTTTCAAGATTCTTTACGAAGAAAGGTTCGTAGCCTTCTTTGCTGAAGAATATTTCCGTGTCAGGGCTTGACCGACGCAATAACTCCAGCTCATTAAGAATTGTTTGTCGTTGGGGAGATGAGAACGTAGCTACTCCCAATGACAAATCAGAATTCTCCCGCGCGTGTCGCATAATTGCTTGAGCTACATATTTTGCCTCTCCCAAGTTGGTGCGAGTTCCTCCGCGATCATACGAGGTGTCGGCGAGATAGTGATACCGCAGCCCCATTCCTGCCACCTGATCGTGGGGGCTTGGCACAATAAACAGCTTGTTCTCGTAGAATTGGCGGTTGGACACAGCAATCAACGACTGGTGCTTGGATCTGTAATGCCAGTTTAGCGCACGGTGCGGCACACCTCTCGCAAGGCAAAGCTCCAGAACGCTCTCAACGTCAGAAGCACGAAGAGCATCGTCGGTATTTTCCTCATCGTCCGCTTCGGACGTCAGCTTTGAGAAGAATCGTGTCGGCGGCAGCTGCCGCTCATCACCCACAACGACGATTTGTTCAGAGCGCGCTATCGCTCCTAGTGCATCGACTGGCTCCACTTGCGATGCTTCGTCAATCACCAACAGGTCAAAGGTCAATGTTCCAGGTTTCAAAAATTGCGCAACAGAAAGCGGGCTCATCAGAAAGACAGGCTTAAGCTTTTGGATCGCGGGGCCGGCTTTATCCAGTAGGACTCTGATAGGCAAGTGATTGCGTTTCTTTGCAATCTCGCCGTTCAAGAT
>Ga0207129_1073_pt1 | contig 15225 bp, 17 predicted proteins | sample Alteio_BWMinHeat_15_FD_153517 | JGI IMG/M metagenome (GOLD analysis project Ga0207129, IMG submission 153517) | Enriched cells from forest soil in Barre Woods Harvard Forest LTER site, Petersham, Massachusetts, United States -... | ecosystem: Environmental > Terrestrial > Soil > Temperate forest >... | reverse complement strand
CCTTTCAACTCGGTCCCGGCAAGTGCGGCTTTGGCATACGCTTCCCAGCTCGGATTCGTGTGACGCTTGCGGTCTGGGAAAGTCTGATTGGTAAAGGAATTCCGCAAGCCCTGGGCTTTCGAGTTGGTTGGCAGAAACATACTTCTACCAGGATCTTGGTTCCGTCGGGACCGTTCCAATTTCAAGACGGCCGCCAGCTGGATGTCTCAGCGTTTAATATCGATTCCACTGAAGTCACGGTCTGGCAATATCAGGAGTTTCTGAATGCCGTAGGGGATGAAAACAAGTATGACCATCCAAACCAGCGGGTGGGCAAGCGTCACACGAATCCGAGCTGGGAAGCGTATGCCAAAGCCGCACTTGCCGGGACCGAGTTGAAAGGGGTGCGGCTTAACCCGAACTTTCCAGCCGTCTATCTCGATTGGTTTGACGCCTATGCATTTGCTAAATGGCAGAACCGGCGGCTTCCCTCCGAGATGGAATGGGAAAAGGCGGGGAGAGGGGTGGACGGGAGACGATATCCATGGGGCGATGAGCCTAAGGCCGGTGCCGCGAATCTTTATGGTGGAGAGCAACGGACGGCTGGTTGGGCAGAAGTGGGGCAATACTCCGTCGACTCTAGCCCGTATGGCGTACGCGATCTCGCCGGCAACGTCTCCGAGTGGACAGCGAGCGATGATGGGTCCGGGTCGCCGGTTGTCCGCGGAGGGAATTTCATGAGTGAAGACGGGCGACTAACCCGCAGAGTGATAGGACTTTCTCCGTACACCATCGATGAGCGAATCGGGTTTCGCACCGCCGGCGACGTAGCCGGCCATTAACCGGATTTAGACGAAAAAATTTGCCAATAAAAAACATTCGACGAATTAGTTGGGTTAACACTAGCATTGAGAAGATGTCTTTCATCAACTTCGTTAAGGGTGAGGTCGAATTTAAGATCGTTTACTATGGCTGTGCCCTGGGGGGGAAGACATCCTCTATCGGGTATGTTCACGAGCGCGTAGACGCCCAGGATAGAGGTAACTTGGTTTTGTTACCGACCCAAAATGATCGAACGCTTTTCTTTGATTTCCTTCCGATTACCGGTGGCTCAGTCAAGGGCTTCAAAGTGCGATTCAAGCTTTGGACGGTTCCGGGCCAAGTAATGTACAACGCCACCCGGCAACTGGTTCTCCGCGGTGTCGACGGTCTAGTCTTTATCGTGGACTCACAATGGGATCGAATGGAGGCCAATATCGAGAGTCTAAAGAATCTCGAAGAAAATCTGGCGACGCTCGACCTTAACCCTGAACGGCTGACCTGGATGTTGTTCTATAATAAACGCGATTTACCAGAGGAACAGATCGCGCCGGTCGAAGCGATCGATCTACTGGTACGGGCGCCGGAACGAAAAGTGGATCGTCTCGCTGGTGACTGTGTAACAGGTAGGAATGTATTTAGGACGCTTAACTTGGTGACCCAGAAAGTGTTGCGCGATTTTCTGGTGAAGGACGACCTGGAGAACTATGAGGCCTACCGTTGAGAGCCGGTTAGGTTTCGAAAATCGACATCGTGAAATATCAGGAAGCGGATGCAATGCGAAGCGATGCAATAGATCAAAGCCTCTGTTCTCAGCTGTTCGCGGCGGTTCGGCTCTTAATAAGGTGTCCCGAAGGGACGTAAGGACTCTGCGCGGGGCTTTAAGCCCGGGTACCGATCAAAAGAACGACCTGCCCCATCGGGAAGGTAGAGCTGTGGGTCCTCCAGGAAAGCAGATCCCGAATTCGCGCGGCATCCGAGATTTCGTCTGCCGCCTTTTCAGGGCGGTGTCTATAATGGATAGATACCCGGGGTTAAAACTCCGGGCTGAGTCCTGTCATCCCTTTGGGATAAAGTCGGCCTGCTTTCGGACCGCAGGGTTTTCTTTGATTGAGATGCTCGTGGTGGTCACGATCATTGCTGCGATTGCTGCTTTAATCACCACCGCGGTTATGTCCGCGCTCCAACAGCAGAACGTGCGAGTCTGTCAGAACAACATGCTAACGATTGAGGCGGCGAAGGACGAATACATCCGCGATCATCCCGGCGCGACCAGCATAGACGAGAACGCCTTTACTCAATACTTCAGGTTCGGGATACCGAAGTGTCCGGACGGCGGTACTTACAATAATTTGTATGTCTTGACCCAGCAGGTGAACTGTTCGCGCCATGGGGCACTTCATGCGTTTCCGAGTGCGACACCGTGATGCCACCCGAAAATGCTTCCAGCGAACCGCGCAATCTGCTGTGTCTTAGGTTTTGCCAGGACGGAAACGAAAGGCGGTTAGCTGGTGATAAAGGGCCATTGACATGACAGCCGTGGAGCGATGGAAAAAGGTCGTTGAGTTTGTTCGTTCCAATCAGGTCAGCGATATTTCGGTCTTCCAAAGCAGCGTTACCGCCAGACTCGAGGGCAGAGTCGTTCACCTGAGCGAAGAGGGAGCTTTGTCTCGAAGTGAAGTACAAGACCTCGTCGCCGAACTGATCAAACTGTATCCCGCGGCTGGTCCGGAGGTTAGCGGCTCGTTGGGCTCGGCAGATTTCACGGCCGAAATAGATGGGATTCGGTTCCGGGTCAATCTGGGACGCGCGCAAGGAGAACTCTTCGCATCCTTACGGCCACTTCCCGCGCAGGCCCCTGATCTTCTCGAGATCGGGATCTCTAAACGCATTGCCGCTTTTGCAGTGACGCTCACCGATGGATTGGTCTTAGTGTCCGGACCGACCGGCTCTGGGAAAACCACGACGATTGCAGGCATCATCGAAGCAATCAATGTCTCCCGCCCCGCCAAGGTAGTGACGATTGAAGACCCGGTTGAATTCTTATTCCGCACCAACCAAGCGGAGATTATTCAACGAGAGGTGGGGCGCGATGTACCCTCATACGCTGAAGGCTTGCGCCAGGCTCTGAGGCAGAATCCTGATGTTATCGTCGTGGGCGAGATTCGGGACGCAGATTCGGTTCTGGCGGCGTTGCAAGCAGCAGAAACCGGGCATCTCGTGATTGGTTCGCTGCATGCGAGCAGCGTGGTAGAGACAGTCAGACGTTTGATCCTGCTCGCGCCCGAGCGGATGGCGGCCGAGGTCCGTTATGTGTTCGGAAGGACGATGCGGTTAGTAATTAATCAGCGCTTGTTACGACGGAAGACTTCGGGTCGAATCGCGGTGCGCGAGATTTGTATTCATGCGCCCAACACGGAGGCGGTGATCTTATCGGGTAACGAACGGGAACTGGAAAACTATATGTTATCGGGGAGAGAACTGGGCATGGTCGATTTCCAGACTGCTCTAAAGCAGGTCCAAGCTCAATTGGATCCAGCCGAGTTTCGGACGTATTCGAGCGGGTCGCGATAGGACCTGGTCAAACAGTATCCATCTCACAAGTTAGATGCATAGAAGTCTGTCTTCTCGATTACCTCTTGCCTCAGTAAGTGTGATTTCAAGATCGGTTATTGCGCGGTCCAACCACCGTCGATAACAATGTCTGTCCCGGTGATAAAGCCTGCAGTTTCCGAGCAGAGGTAAAGCGCGAGATCTCCAACTTCCTCAACTCGTCCCCAGCGTCCGATCGGGATTTTGGAAATGAATTGCTGGTTCAGTTCCGGATTTTGGATCAAACCGGTGTTCATTTCCGTCGCGAAGGGACCAGGACTGATGCAGTTGACGGTGATACCTTCAGCAGCCAATTCTAATGCCAACGCCCGGGTTAGTCCTAGCAAAGCGGTTTTGCTTGCAGAATAGGCGGAACGTCCAGCGATCGACACGTGGCCCATAATCGAGGACAGGTTAATGATCCGTCCGTAACCCCGACCTTTTATGTGCGGTACCATTGACCTGCACATGAGAAAGACGCTGGTTAGGTTGCTGTCGAGAACGGTACGCCATTCCTCGAGTGTAAAATCGACCAGATTCTTTCGCAGATTGATGCCGGCGTTATTTACCAGGATGTGAACTTCGCCAAAGGATTGCAATACGTCGCTTCCTAGTTTCCGGACTTGACCCTCATCGGTTACGTCCGCGACAAAGACACGAGCTTTGCCGCCGGCATTGAGCACTTCCTCCTCCACGCTCCTGAGCATCTCGCCATTCCGCGAAACCAACGCAATGCTGGCACCAGCACGGCCAAGCGCTAAAGCGATCGCTTTGCCCAGCCCTTTGCTTGCTCCTGTAACGATTGCTACTTTATCTTGTAGATTACGCTCGTTCATCGATAGCTCTTCTTCTTATTTGTGACCAAACTAATATTCGCTACTCCCGCATCAAGGGATGACAGACGGTTTTCTCTGTGGCTTTCCAAGGCCGTAAAAGAGCGGCAGCGCAAAGTCGCCTTCCTAACCAGTACAGTCGAAATAGCGACATTAAGAAACAGGTTCCGTGCTATAGGGTGAGTCATGCGCGATCTAAAAGATAAAGTGGCGTTAATCACCGGAGGTAGCTCTGGATTCGGTCGAGCGGCTGCTCTAGCGCTCGGCAAACAAGGCGTTAAGCTAGCTCTGTCCGCGTTGCCGTCGACTGGCCTCGACTCAGTAGCTGCGCAGATATCCACGGAAACGAAACTCATCGAGGGAGATCTTACTGAACCAAACCAAGTCGAAAGATTTGTGGACGCTGCGGTAAAGCACTTTGGCAGAGCGGACATCTTGCTTGGCAACGCGGGCGTGTTCTGTGCAGGACCAATCATCGAAGGTGATCCCGAAGTTTGGGATAAGGCGCTTCAGATAAACGTATCCAGTGTGTTCCGCTTGGTTCGCGCTGTGCTGCCACAAATGAAGGAGCAAGGGTCAGGAGAAATCATCTTAACGAGCTCAATATCCGGGCACCAAGCCATTCACGGAGAACCTGTGTACAGTGCCTCTAAGCATGCGATTCAGGCATTCACTCACGGACTACGACGCCAGCTTATTGGTACCGGCATCAAAGTTGGAGCGATTGCTCCTGGTATCGCCATGACGAATCTCTGGGGAAAGATAGATTCAGAGGAGGCCCAACGGCGTATCAAAGCGGGAGAAGCGCTGCAGGCGGAAGATATCGCAGAAGCGATGATGTTCATGCTTACACGTCCTGCTAATGTGACCATACGCGACCTCGTAATTTTGCCTCGCGAACAGGACATCTGATACGCCGGATGGGCGCCGAGCCAATAGGCTCTGCCCTGCCGTGTGTAGGCGGTTCTTCAGAGGGGAAAGTCTTCCTACCGTAGATTCCGTTTCCACCACGGATACCAGCGCGGAATTTTTCCATCCGGGTCAATTGGATGGATCCGGGCTTTTCGGAACCGTTTTTCGCAGTGCTTGACGACCGCGGAAAACTTGGGAAGCGCCATGAGCTCAAATGGTTTTACGCGGTATTCTTCCTCTCTCGACCGGGTGGTTGAGCGATTCCCCATTCCCCGCGTGTACGACTTTTTCCAGATCAGCTTTTTTCCGATGAAGTCAGCGGAGCCCTCGGCGCAGGAGCGATCTGCCGACTTAAAGATGATGCGATTTCGCAAATTCAACAGGGTTACATCCGCTTTCTCCTTGGTTCCGAGCGGAGGAATGAAGGAGAGTTTGGATTGAGCGGCCAGAACCGTAGTGGTGTTCGCCTGACGGATAACGTCGACATTTCCGTCTGACTCACTGACGAAACGCTGCGCTTCATCCTGCCAACATATCAGAAGGTTATCGCTGGAGAGCGGGCGCTTATTCGCTGGCCGAGGATCAAACCGCCGCAAAGCGTGGGCGTAGAACAAGAGCTTTAAGATGGTGGTGACGTAGCGGCGTTCGGTCTGGTACTTCTGCGGCATTGCGATGCAGATGATGGCGCCATCATCTAGGTCGGAGAATTCGAAGCTGTTTTCTTCGGCCCCGAAGACCTGGACCAGGTCGGGGTTTGTGAAATAGTTCAAATAGTTATAAATGGTAGAAATAACACCGCCCAATTGCTCTGGAGGTTGCCGCAGATAGCCATTCAAGAAGTGGTCGCTGCATTCGCGGGCTTCCCGGTCCCCAGCTTGGGCCAGCGGATCCAGGCGGGACAACATCGCCCGCAGAATCGGTTGATACTGCAGCGTTTCCAGGAGGTGATGCATGGTCGGACGCAAACCGAGCAAGCGAAAGAGCTGGATCCCACGGCCGATATGCGCGTGGGCTTGAGTCTTAAAAAAGCCTTTATCTTCGCCGCCTCCGGCTAAGGCGGAAGCCGTGTCGACGATGACCGTGGCATAGGTCGATCCAGGAATCGAATCGTCGGACAGCAGATTGAATGTCGCCGGTGGCTCCCAATCGTCTCCGGCGCCATCCGGTTTGCTCTGGAGCAACCGTAGATCGCTGAGCCGGCCATACCGCTTGGTCATTTTGACCAAGGTTTCGTGATAGATGCCCTTCTCATCACAGCAAAGCCCGCCCCAGTCGGGCTCGTTCTGAAAGACCGAATGTAGAAGGGCATTGATCGCGAACGTTTTTCCGGCGCCGGTATCACCGGTGATCAACCACCCTCTACAGAAGTCGTTTCGATCCCAGCTGAGTCCAGCCAGCCGGGCGGTGATTTTACGGGGGCGCCTGGGTGGGGCACTTACCAATGAGACGGTGAAACAAACGAAGAGCGGCGCAAAGCTGACCCAGGACACCAAAGGAAACAGGAACCAGGCGGTCGCGATCAGGAGGCACCAGATGACGATCAGATGGGGCGAAAGGAGGAATGAAAAGCGATCGGTTGACTGACGCCGCCGGATCCAGGCGCTAGCCGTATCAACCGCTTCAGTCAAAGAAGCGGTCCCGGTCTCGTAACGTTGGCTCCGAACAATCTGATTCTGTATGCAGACATCGACCTGGAATCGAGGTTGAGTCTTCGTTTGAGGGCTGGGCCGATTCGGCGAAATCGGGCGAGCTCGGATCCGATAATCACCTTGAGTAACCAGGTCGATCGGCGGCAAACCAGGGCTATAATTGGGCAGTCGAACCACAGCGCCGTGCTTGGAATGATAACAAAGGGGATCGTTTGGAGCTGGGGGTGCGGATACCGATTGGGGCAGATCAGGCATTCCGGAGCCGGCTTGGACGAGGGAGTTATACATTCTTATATAATGTTATGATCTTGCTGAGCCGTAAGCAACCGTTTATGTGAAAAAGCGCGAGGACACACGCGTCGCGAGGGTCAGGGACGGGCGCGGGCTAGTGGACTTGGCTGACGTGGTGGACCAAGTGGACTTCGACGGGCGGGGACTGTTTTTTCTTACTCAGTCAGAGGGTCGTGTACTCCTTCGATGGGTGGCATTGCCACCGCGTGGATGTGCACGACCTTCTTCAGATACTACGGAAGATATGCTATCTGCTATTTCCTATACGCCGCGAAGCGGCTACTTACCCCAGCGGTTGCCGACTGCGGTGGTGACTGCCTCACGAATGGCGTCGTGGCGCATCGCCCATTGGAACTGATAGATCGGGTTATCGTACTGTTCGTCGAATTCTCGCTTCATTGCTTCCCCGATTTTGGCCGCATCCACTGGACCTCGAATCCGGCTGACGACGTCTTCAACGATCTCGAGGCAATATTGAACCAACATTTTTGCGGCCCGTTGTGAAATGTCATCGAGCTCTTCGGTGCAGATCAAGAAAAAGTTCTCCCAAGACACCTTGACGACCCCTTTAAGCCATTGCTCCTTCCCTTCGTAAAAAACCCCCTGCTTCTTATACGATTCCAAGAACTCGTCCAGATTCAATGGTTTTCCATCCGCTGAAAACGTCCACTTCTGCGTTTCCGGTGCTACTGGCCGGGTTTCCTTTGTTGAAACCATTTTATTGCTTCTTTCTTAAAAAATTTAAGTTATAAATTAGACTTTTAACACCGTAATTCCCTCAAAGTAAAGTGCGTAAAAATAACAGAATTTTCGGAACGTTACCACTTGCGGATCTCGAGGATCAGCTTGGTTTCGGCGACGACCTCATTGAAGCGTTCTATAAATTGACCAAAGATGAGCGGACCGTTGTCATGTCGATTGTGGACCGGCTAAAGCCGGGCGTAACCGGGTATGACTTCGAGGATTTTGACCTACAGCCAGCGGTGCTGAAACTCCTGACCTACCATCGATTGGTCTTACACAACGGGGACAAACAAAACTCCATCCTCTATGCTCGGTGGTTGAGCTCCGTAACGGCCGTGGATAAGAAGATGGTTCTTCATATTGATCCCGGACTGCACCGGCATTTGGAGCGCCTCAAGACTCATCAAAAGGAGGATTCCGAGCGAGCGGCCGTCAAGCTCGCGAGCCAATACTCGATCCGTCTTTATGAGTGGGCGTGGAAATGGCGGCACGTCAATCTTAAGCGTATTTCGATCCCGAAGCTGCGCAAGGTGCTGGGAGTCGATGAGGTTCGCGACTCACAAGGAAATATTGTGAGCGAGAAGTGCCTGGTTCATTGGCCGAACCTGAAACAGCGCGCGATTGATCGGGCCCTGCAGGAAATCAACGAGAAAACGGATCTGAGTATCCGGCTGGTAGCGGTCGGTCAGGCGAAGTACCGGCGCGTGTTGTCGCTCGCTTTTGAGATTAAGGAGAAGAAGAAAAAGGCGCGGACCAACGGGGCTCCGGTCGCTAAGTAAGGCCAGTGGTCTCCTTCGGTCGGGCATCCAGGCCGCTAGAGCCTCGGGGGCGTATTTGCGAAGTAATCAGTAACCAGTGGGTCAGTAATCAGATCGGATCTTCGACACGGCGTCGAGTGATTACTGACCTACTGATCACTGATTACTTCGCTCGCTCGTCGCTGAACTGCCCGCGCTTCCAGTAATAGATAAGCAGATAATGGCGGGAGACCAGACACCCTTCCAAGGATCCTCGTTGGGACTTTATCCCGAGGAAGCTTCAACCATTCAGACAATCCCTTTCAATTACGGTTACAATTTTGCGGAACCTCCTTATCCGAAAATATGCTGGACCCTTTTGGATCTGGTTTCGCATTCCCGGTTCCCGATGTGCCGCACTGACCTGTGCGACAAATGGAGCTACCGGGAAATCACGGCAGAGAATTTCCCGTTGGTGGTCGATCCAGCTCATGTGTCTGAACCGGGGATTTTGAGTGCCCGGACCGTGGCCAAGGTGATCAGCTATTGTCTGCTGATCGCTGAGTCGACTGCCGAGTCGCTACCTGCGTTATCCGGGAAGACGGATTTCTTTGCGGATGACATCCTGGAAGCGATCGTCGATCGTCGCCGCGACTTCGAATCCCGCCTCGGCGAGAACTCTCCTTGGGCTCATTTTCTGATCGCAGCGCACCACCCGATCGTTCGCTGGGCAGTCAATAACGCCTTAATGAATCGGTGGGGGACCAAGGAATACCCACCGGTTGGGTGAAGGGAATTTGCGTTTGGCGCTCGCCGTTCGGCGTTCGGCGATCCTCGAAAACCCGGGGCCGCACGGCCTGAAGAAGCTTTTCTACGATCAGCTTCGGCGAAAGGCGCATCGCGAGGATCTGATGCAATTGAATCGCCGGATGCGGGATAGCCATGGCAATCAGATGCGGCGCAAGCTCTTCTCTTTGGGTCCGGCGCTGAAGCCTATTATGCGTTGGACGTGGAGCGTCGCGAGGTGCTGGAGCTGGACGCGACGTTTATCGATGATGAGCCCTTGGCCTCATGGGTAGCCTGGACCAGTTAATCATTGATTTCATTTAGGATCACCGGCTGTTCGAGACGTCATGTAACTTGGGTTGTTCTTGCGGAGGGCTGTTTAGCTCCGTAGGAGCGAAATCTTTATAGCCACGGGAGCCCATACGCCAGCAGCTCCGTTAGGAGCGGCATCTGAGAGCGGCGTGCCAAAGCGTGACCAACCTTCCATTCAGATGTCGCTCCTACGGAGCTGGCCGGCGTTTTTTTGCGTCGCGAGCTATAAAGATGTCGCTCCTATGGAGCTGGCCCTGTTTTTTGCGTGCGCGCTATAAAGACGTCGCTCCTTGTACGGAGCTAGTCACGCGCCGTCATAAATCGAGGACGGAGGAACCTCGTTTTTCAATAGTCTGGCAGAATTCGTCCATTGTTTGCCAACTAATTATATTCTTGTTATAGACAATCATGGCTTTCTCCTCCTTCGTTTCACGACCCGAGGATCAAACCTATGTCGTTCATCCCGGCAGCTCGCCGGGGACCTGTTGCACCTTCGAACTGGCTTCTCCGGCCAGAAGTAAGACGATCCCGTACGCTTATCTGCAAATGATCGACACGTTGGACGAACATCGCATTCTGCTGCGATATGCGTTCGCCGATGTCGAGCTGGTTACCACCCGCGCATTTACCGCCAAGCGCCAGTTTCTGGATGATCTAGCCAATTTCCGAGTCGCGACTATCCGCGAGACGAACCAAATGAAGGTCCGGATCTCGCTCGAACCGCCGACGGATAAAACGGAAGTGTTTTAGTAGCCAACGGCTACATGGAAGCCGCCACGCTCCGTTTCCCGGCGTTTCCGGCGATTCCGGCGTTCTTATTGGCTGCTGGTTTGGAATTGGCCGAGCTGCGGTTGCATCCATGAGAGCACCTCGCCGACCAGGAAAAGAGATCCAGTAACCAGGATCGGCTCTGCCAGCTTATAGGCCGCTTCCACTGCTTCCTGTACGCTGGGAAACATTACCCCTGAAATTCCGCCCGGCAGCCGGATACTCGCCGGGTTTTCACCACGTGGGTTATTGACCGGGACGAGAAAAAACCGTGCGGCGATTAGTGCCAGAACCGAAAGCATCTTATCGAGTTCTTTGTCACGTAACCCGCCAAACACGATCGTGGGCGAGGCACCCGGATAGCATTCTCTCCAAGTCTGGACCAGGCGTTCGCTGGCAGCGACGTTGTGAGCGCCGTCTATCGTGACTCGACCGCCGACCGCTTGAAAACGGCCGGGCCAGAACACCGACTTCAGGCCGGTCTTCAAGGCGTCCGGCGAGACGCCTAGCTTCGCGACCGCGAGCGCATCGCGCACCACGGCCGCGTTTAGTCGTTGATGAGAGCCAGCCAAACCAATTTGCAGATCGGCGATCGGTTCTGCGATGTAGGTCACCGGTGAGTTCAGGGATGTCGCAACCTCGTCGATCACCTCTCGGACGTCCGCAGTCTGAGCTATCGACACGACAGGCACTCGCGGCTTAATGATACCCGCTTTTTCCCTGGCAATTTTGGCTCTCGAGTCGCCTAAGATTTTCTGATGGTCCAAGTCAATTGAAGTGAGGACCGACACCAGCGGTGTGATCAGATTGGTGGCGTCCAGTCTACCACCCAATCCGGTTTCCATAATCGCGAGATCAACCCGTTGGGTTGAAAAATGCAGAAACCCCAATGCCGTCGTGAGCTCAAAGAAAGTAGGAGTACACCCGGACCTAGCGATCGCTTCCCGGATCACACTAAGCCCAGCCAAAACCTCATCATCAGTGATCGGTTGTCCCGAAACCTGGATACGCTCGTTGAATCGGACCAGGTGAGGGGAGGTGTAGAGTCCGGTTCGCAACCCGGCGGCCCGAGCTACCGAGTCCAGCATGGCGGAGACAGACCCTTTTCCGTTAGTGCCTGCAATGTGGATACAAGTGAGCCGGTGATGGTGATTGCCTAAAGCCTCTAAGAGGAGGCGAACGTTCTCAAGACCGAGTTTAACGCCCGAAGCTTGGGTACTGTAGAGCCAGCGAATGGCCTCTGTATACGACTCTTGCACGGCAGTTCGCGTCAGCGAGATGAGAGATGACCCACAAGCCGGCTAAGAGTTGTTCGGAGGTCGGGCCGGCGAACAATGAGGTCGATGAAACCGTGGCGTTGCAGAAATTCTGCGGTCTGAAACCCTGGCGGCAGATCTTGGTGGGTCGTTTCTCGGATAACCCGTGGCCCGGCGAATCCAATCATGCATTTTGGCTCCGCCAAGATGATGTCTCCGAGGGAAGCGAAGCTTGCCATTACTCCTGCGGTGGTTGGGTTGGTTAGAACGACGAAATAAGGAAGGCGGAGCTGGGCATGGCGTGCCAGGGCGGCACTGGTTTTGGCCATCTGCATCAGGCTTAGCATCCCTTCATAAACACGAGCACCCCCGGATGCCGTAACCACGATAATTGGTCTCCCTGCCTTGGTACCTTTTTCTACCAAGCGAGTGATCTTCTCGCCTACCGCTGAGCCCATGGTAGCCGCTAAGAAATTGAAATCCATTACCGCCAAACCGATATCATGGCCACTAAGACGGCCGAACCCGGTAACAACTGCGTCCTTTAGCCCGGTCTTTTCGCGATAACTCTCCAGACGCTCGGAATAGCTGGCGACTCCGGTAAACTTAAGGACGTCCATGGAAAGCAGGTTCTGGTCAAATTCTTCGAACGTGCCTTCATCGATCAGGTTTTCGATCCTTTCCTTGGCGGAGAAGGTAAAATGGTAGTCACACTTGGGGCAGACCTTAAGATTCTGGGATAATTCCAGGTTGTGGATCACTTCACCGCACTCGGGGCATTTTTGCCAAAGACCTTCCGGCATTTCGCGCTTTCGATTGGTTCCTTGCTTGAGAGTCGGTTTCTGAAAGATCGGCATACGTCTATCTACGGGCGACGGTGATTGCGCGGACGGATTGAGCGCCGTGGCCTTTTAGGACTCGAGCGCATTCGTCCAACGTCGAACCGGTGGTTAAAACATCGTCTACCAGGAGCAGCCGTTTGCCAAGCACGCTGCTACCTTTGCGCAACTCGAACGCATTCTGCAAGTTTTGGAGGCGTTCTTTCCGGGAGAAACGTGTCTGCGATTCAGTATAGCGAGACCTGCGAAGGCAGAGGCATACGGGTATCTGTCTCCGTTTACTTAGTAATTCCACGAGAGCGGCGATCTGGTCGTAACCACGTTCCCTGATCCTGGCAGGATGCAGCGGAACAGGGACTAACCCGTCAAAAGGCTCTGCGCTGACCCTGGGATCGCTAAGCGCCTCCTCTAACCAATTCACCAAGAGGTTTCGCAAATGAAATTCCCCCGAGTATTTAAATCGGTGAATCAAATCTCGTACGATCCCAGTCGCTTGATAGGTGCTCGCAACGCAATCGAACGCGGGCGGATGATCCTCGCAATCCGGACAGGCGAACGGGGCACCGAACTCGCCGGTGTAAGGCCGGGAGCAAATTTGGCAAAAAGGAGCTTTGATTCTTACGGCCGACTCCAGACAATCCCGGCAAAGCCAGCCCTGCTCTAAACTCGTGCGGCAGGAAATGCAAAACGGTGGATAGCACAGATTAACCACCGTTTGATAGAGTGTTTTCAGAGCCGCCTGCACGACGAAACAGTAGCCAAACCAGCAGCCAGAGCAAAAGGAGGATCGCGATTGCGCCAAAGCCAGTCGTCAGGTCTGGTCCGAACCAGGGCGGGAAATCCGCTAAGTGATGGGTGAGTTTATTGAAACTCATCTTGGCGAAAACCACACCGGAATGCAGCCCAATTGGCAGCCATAGAGCTCCTGTTTTAACCGTGGCGTGGGCGAGCACCAGCCCCAGGACGAAAATCGTCACGAACCCACCGATTAAGTCGAGCGGTTCCAACAAATGCTGAATCGATTGAAGGAGAAGATCGAATCCGGAATGCCAGGTGATAGCTCCGGCGCCGGTCGATCCTGGCCTTAGGGGATGAATGATCGAAAAGATGGCGGAAACAAAGATGGCTGCCAGCCAGGTTGGCGTGGTTTGGCGAAACAGGCCAAAGATGACGCCGCGAAACAAAAATTCCTCGATCACCGCAACGCTGACCGAGGTGAGCAAGAGGTTAGGAACCAGATTCCAAGGCGGGCGAAGTTTAAATTCAGCCAGCCCGATCTTCATGGCGAACCATCCCCAGAGAGCGATAACAATCCCTGCTACTAGAAATCCCGCCGGCAGTTGCCAGCTCCTCGACCAGGCCCAGGTTATTTTCAGGTCATGGAACCGGCGCATCCCGATCCATTGAATCACCGGGAAAGCCAGAAGAACTGCGGCCAATAAGACGGCCCGGGCAAAGAACCGCGAAAAGTCGGTGTCCTTAAGAAATCCGAGGCCGGGCAAGTCGGATAACGGCTGGCTGCACCAGAAAAGTACCGGCGCCAGGGCAGCACCCAGGAGCACGGTGCCGAGGAGAAAAACCAAAATCTTCCTTCCGGTAGCCAAGGGAACGAGCAAATAGCGTGGACTGCCCAGTCGCGCAAACTAAAGTTATAACGAATGCATAACCGCCATGCCTGGGTAGACAGGAACGACGATGGGACCAAGCGCGAAGTCCGGGTGGTCAAATCCGGAGGAACCTGGCGTTTTCAAGCCAAGGGTTCGGAGGACGAAACCTGGACCTACTACGACGAACCTCCTCTGCCCGACCTGGAGCAGTTTCACGCGGTTCTTCAGAGAAAATACCAGCGACGCCGTGCTTCGCGCGAGGACGTCCTGTGGGCTGAGCGCGAGCTCACTCGTCTCCGGAACCGGAACTAAAACCAAATTTCACCACAAAGACACAAAGAGCACGAAGTTTGGAAGTTAAGGGGAAACAGGTTGTTTCTTAGACCCTTTATCGTAGCCATACCGGATTTCCGAATGGACCTTTGTCTTCCAACCTTTGTGTCTTTGTGGTGAATATTCCTTCTGATTTTGAGCAAGCAGAGGAATGGGAGAAACGGCATGTCTGGCATCCGTTTACCCAAATGCAGGAATGGACGACACCCGACCATCACCCGCTGTTTATAGCTTCGGGCGAGGGTCCCTGGCTGCGGGATGCGGCCGGCAAGCGGTATCTCGACGGCAATTCCTCGATTTGGACCAATATCCACGGTCACAATCACCCTCGAATTAACCGAGCGATTACCGAGCAGTTATCCCAAATCGCGCATAGCTCGTTCCTCGGGCTGACTCGTTTGCCGGCTGCGCGATTGGCCAAAGAGTTGGTAGAGCTGCTCCCCGATAGCGGGCTCACCCGCGTGTTCTATTCCGATGATGGTTCCACCGGAATCGAGGTGGCCATCAAGATGGCGATCCAATACTTCAGGCAGACCGGTCGTCCGAACAAGACTCGGTTTGCTGCCTTTAACAACGCTTATCACGGGGATACGCTGGGAGCATCGAGTCTCGGAGGCATCGCAAACTTCCATGACCGGTTTGCGGCTCTTCAGTTTCCGGTGACGCGGGTAAACGGCTTGGCGGAGCTGAACCGGGTAGACGCTGGTACACTGGCGGCGGTCGTTATTGAACCGCTGATTCAGGGTGCGGCCGGAATGCGGACTTGGC
>Ga0207129_1091_pt2 | contig 15425 bp, 21 predicted proteins | sample Alteio_BWMinHeat_15_FD_153517 | JGI IMG/M metagenome (GOLD analysis project Ga0207129, IMG submission 153517) | Enriched cells from forest soil in Barre Woods Harvard Forest LTER site, Petersham, Massachusetts, United States -... | ecosystem: Environmental > Terrestrial > Soil > Temperate forest >... | reverse complement strand
TATGTCGTGCTACAGCGTTATATTATTGATGGAATCGCGGTGGCCGGCCTGAAAGGATAATTTTACAGCATTCGACCGGACCTACCGCAGCTCGCATTTTTATCATGAGAAAGATCGAACTGATTCACGTGGGACTCGGCGGATGGGGGTTCGATTGGGCTCAACATATGTATCCTGGGAACTCTGACGTTGAACCGGTGGCTTACGTCACGAATACGCAAAATAGGCCCAAATCATCAGGCAAAATAATTCCCGAAATCACACCTATAAGGACCGGAACCGGCTTTTTCGTAAGCACGGAAGGCGGTTTACAGCCGCTCTTCAATCGCCGATCTTCAGCTTTGTCTTAGACTTTTCTTTTTGACGCTTCCACTGCTCGAAACTTGGATCCACGCCTCGGTAGAGGTACCCGAATCGTCCCTCTGGCGGCATGATTCCGTACAGATAAACCGCCACCATTTTTTCGGTCACAACCAGTGAGTGTTCATCACCTGCCTTGGTTAAAAGCATGTCGCCGGGACCCAGCTCGTACTGTACGCCCTCGCTGGTGGCAATTCCTCTACCCTCAACGATGACCCAGTATTCGTTGGCGTCGTGAAAATGAAGTTTGACCGTGTCCCCGACATTCACTGTGTTGATCCCGTACTTTGAAATCTCGCTCCAAGCCGGGAATTGCCCTTCTTGCGGATTAGTCTTCGGCATAGCTAGTTAGGAATCTTCTTCGTTTCGCTCGGCGTTGACCAAGATTATGGAGCGGCGGATGCGCGTTGAAAATTCAGCGCCATCCGCAAGCTATTCAGGTTATCACGACCGGAGCACAAGGGCTCGGTCCGGTTAACAATGCAGCCGAGAAAATGTTGGAAACTTTTGTCAAAGGCCATGGTTGGATCACCGAAGTCGCTGATTCGCGCACGTCCGCTCGGACTGCATCGGTACAGGGCGTAATCTCCATTGACATCGTCTGCAACGAACGTGGCTTGATCGAACTCAAAACGCCAGAACCCTCCCCAAGGGATCGCCGGCGCCGTGGTCACCAAGCTTCCGGTGTAGTTGAATGGAAACGAGCCTTCGCTTGAAGCCATGACAAACAGCGCTTCCAACGCCCCTCCCATCCGATAAGGACTTCTAGTCGGATTCCATTCATGGACGCAACCCGAGATCACTTCAGCGCTGAACATAAATCGAACCAGGTCGAAATGGTGGATGGCCATTTCCAAACTCATGGGATGCAGCATGGCATGCTGATAAGGTTTTCCAGGCCAATCACACCAGAACTGGCCGGCCACCGCCCGGATAGATCCGAACTCGCCGCTAGCCACTAACTTCCGCACTATCTGCGGGCCGGGAAAGAAGCGATAGTTCTGGCTCACCATCAGAATGCGATCTTTCTCAGCCGCTAACTGTACTAGCGAGCCAGCGTCATCCAGATTTGTCGTAAAAGGCTTCTCGACCAGCACATCGTAGCCCTGCAGGAGCGCTTCACGAACCACCGAGGCGTGTGACGGCGAGGACGCAACAACCAGTACTGCTTCGATGCCACAATTATCTAACTTCCGAATAGAAGCGACCTGCATAATGTCGCGACGATCCTCCAACCAAGAAGGTTCTTGCTCAGAACCAACCAAAGGATCGACTAATGCACTCAAATGGACAGTCGTCTCGGCAGAGCCAGCAGGCCTACTGTCAACCACCTCCGTCCAGCGTTTCCCTAGCGCACCCAATCCGGCAATCGCTATCTTTGTCATGTGATCTTTTTTCCAGAATATCAACAAATCATCGGTTGCCTCGCCCTAGCAAACTCCATTAGCCCCCTACTCCACCAAACTATCCCTCTCATCCCCGCGCTCCGGTTAGCGCAATCCCTTCGATGAAATAACGTTGCGCGAAGAAAAACAAGAGGCTTAAGGGTTAAAGACCTGCAAAGTCGCCAAGGTGTCATGCATTTTCGCATCAAAGGCAAGCGGGGCAAGATTCGCTTCGTTCCGCTTAACGCGGCGGCACAGCGCCTGATTGAGGATTATCTGGCGCTCACGGGACATCGGACCGATATGCAAGGTGCTCTGTTCCGGCCGGTGAAGAACAACCGGACAGGTCGCCTTGACAGGCACCTGGGTCCGGCATCGGTCTATCGCAATGTCGTCCGGAAATACGGCCTGGAAACCGGCATCAGCGCCGAGGCCATCGGCCTCTGTGTGCATTCGCTGCGGGCCACAGCGGCGACGAACGCTCTCTCCCATGATTCCGATATCGCCAAGGTTCAGGAGTGGCTTGGACATGCTAACGTATCGACGCCGCGGCTCTATGACCGGCGCAAGAGTAAGCCGGAAGACAGTCCGACCTTTCGGGTGAAATATTAAGGAGCCCCACCCTGTAGGCTTACGACTGTCTCGAAAACGTAGTCTCTAGCTAAAGACTTCGAATTTCGCTGCGATATCGCGTCTCTTTTATCGCTGGGTTACGGAAGATCGACCTTGCAGCCGGATTACTCTGTCTGGTGAGCAACTGTCCAACCGATTGGGAGCACCTCAGGTGTCCTTCCGATGATGTTACGGCGCATGCTAAAAACTACGCGTTTTCGCAAAACCGAACTGAACGGATAGCACATGTCTAGTCTTGAACGCAGCAGCTTCTGAGACGTCATTCCCTCTTATGAACAAGCTCCAAATTAAAGGCTCGTGGAACGTCCTAAAGGGCAAGTTCAAACAGCACTTCGGGAAGTTTTCTGCAGGTAAGTTAGATGAACTGAAGGGGCGGTTTCAAAAGACACTAGGAAAGTGGACGAAGTTCGGCAGATAATCGATAAATTGTAACGTCGCAGATCAGGAAGGGGTTTTTATTCTCGGGCGATATCTTCGAGCGTGACAATGCCGACCATTCGCCTTTCAGGAGTCAGTACGGATTTCGCTGAGATTTCTTGCACGCATCAACGCTTCCGCTTCGGCGCGCCCTTAGCGTATAAAATTATACGAATCTGCCTAGTACCCTAAATGGAGCGAGAGCTGATCATGGAGCGCAGCCGTGCGGGCCTCCACGCCGCTAGACGCCAAGAGCGCGTGGGGGTCGAAAGCGCGAGATGACCGCTAGCAAGGTTCAGGCTGCAAGAAAGCTATTGGCAAGCGGGACACCGCCACACGAGGTGGCGCACAGCTTGGGCGTGTCTGTCCCCACGTTGTACCGTAGGGTGCCTGCCTCTTTACGGACGTAAAGGGGTCGCGGTGGCAGCCCGGCCAAAAGCCAAGACTTTCAGGTTTGCCTTTGTAAGAAAATGATCGACGCCACAATCACGTCGAGAGTTCGTCCCAGCCTGAAAACGCATATTGCAAAGCTCGTGGTTCGTCACCGTTGGCCGCCAAGTCTGGCTCAAGGCAATCGGCGCCTTGGGGTCCAATCATCATTGCTGCCGGTCTCGTCACCGCGGCATTCATAGTAGCCAACGGTAACAAACCCGTCCCACGGGCAGAGCCGAACCCAGTCAGTGCCTCGGAGCGTTTGGTGACAGTTAACGAGAGCGAGCCTGCGGTGCCACGCGCTCAGCCGGTGATCTGGCCGCGGGCCGAAGCCGCCGGGCCGACGACGCTCTTCAGCCCTGAGTGGTGCGAATCCCAGCAATCGTGGGCGCTGGGCCTGCCAAGAGATCCCGCACGAGGGCCGTGTTTGGATCCACTATCAGGGTCAGCTACAAAACACTGGCCAGTTGCCTCAGCACCCCAGCCTCTGGGACGAATATTGTACCCCAGGCGCAAGCTGGGTCTGGATGGTTCCAGCCGGCGCAACGACGCCGCAGTGGGTTGACCCATAAAAAGGGGGGCTCAGTCCAGGTCGCAAGCCATCTGAGTAAATGAAGCGTGATGCTTAACTATGCTGATCAAGTTGATGAGGTAGACGCGGCTTTGTCGCAGCGGCTTAAAACGCTTGGTGCCCCATTTGTGAGCTCGGTCCTAGCAGGGTTGAGAAGCGTTGTCGACCGTACTCCGCAGAAGAAATTCGGGCCATGCGCGAAGCGATCAAGGGCTACAGGTGGCGACGTCGCATGCGGTTGTTGAAACGATGATAAACTGGATTTTGGGAAAAATTCATTCCGGATCCGCATAGAGGCTCGAACCAGTTTACATAAACCGCACCGCAAAATAAGTCCTCACCTGGGACATCCGTGGTTTCTGGGGACAAGCTCGTGCGCGATATTCTTGAAGAACAGGCGAAGCAGGGACAGCCGATGTCCCTAGCCCTGCCGTATCCTTCCTGATGTTTACTTCTGTTGCGCGAAGCAACCGCCAAGAGCCTTTATGAAGACCAGCACCCAGGTTTACAGAGGATTAAAAGCCGCACCGTTCAGCGAGCCGCGAGCCAGGGCGCTCGCGGAGATACTGCAAGCGGCCGGTGTCGTCGAACCGGAGCCGCCCGAAAGCGAACTCGAGCGGATGGAGCAATATTTATTGGCTGAACCGTTCCAGCCGTTCGTTATCCAAATGAGCAGTGGCGAGAGTTACCGGATCGAGCGGCGCGGTCAGTGCGGGTTCACCCGACATGGTTCGGTACAATTGTCAGAGGGCGATGAAGCGCCGAGGGCTATCCTCAGTTCGGCGCATAATCATCCGGGGTCCAGAAGACATAAAGGATTTAAACCTTATTTGCCGAACGGTAGCCAGTGAAGATCTTAACCAGCGGTTAGGCGACTGTTTAACTTGAAGTTAGCTTTTTCAATTGCCGAAATTATGCGCTTCTACTGCCCGATGTAACTGGAGCTCCGGGGACGCAACGCTTGACTTATTTCTGTAGAAATGAGATTAGAACGATCGACATCAGGAGTTGTCCCGCAAACGCGGGGCACGGCAACCGGGCGATGGAGACGCAACGGTGCCTTCTCCGGGACGAAAGTTCCTGAGGATGTGATTTCCGCTAACTGCGGAGGTAACAAAGAAAATCTCCACGGTGAATCGATAACCGCCGCCTGATGCAGGTAGGCGGTTGTTTTGTTTACCGGCTCCCGGTGTCGGAAAAATTAACTGTTAACGACACTGCCACCAATGAAATCAATCAAACTGTTTACCGGAATCAACTATCAGTTCCGGCCGGAATCATACTGGGCCGCTCCTAACAATCCGCTCGAGGCCTCGCTCCGCAATGTTAAGGGCCGGAACCGGCGGGAGATGATCACGGACTATCACTGAGCCGGAAAGCTGGAGGAGCTGAACGACAGCCTGCTCGCCGATACACTCGATGATCGAAAACGGCAGAGCCTTGGAAAAATTCACCCCTCTTTTATGGGCGGCGAATATCTTCCGAATTACGGCCGGTCCGAGGTCGAGATCGCGCGGGCGTCAGGCCTGCTCCAGACGTGAGACCCCTACTTCGATCGCTCGACAATTGTTTAGCCTTAACCACATCTTGCGACTCGGGTGTCGCGAGACATGAGAGGAACTGATGGCCAAATTCGAAAGTATCTTGGGCACCGTCGGAAACACTCCTGTCGTCCGCATCAACCGGCTGCAACCTCCTGGGATCAACCTGTTCGTCAAGATTGAGGCGTTCAATCCGCTGGGATCCGTCAAGGACCGTCTTGCGCTCGGCGTGATTGAGGCCGCAGAACGCTCAGACGAGCTGAAGCCCGGGCAGACGGTTATCGAGGCGACAAGCGGCAATACCGGCATCGGCCTTGCCATGGTGTGCGCGCAGAAGGGCTATCCGCTAGTGGTGACGATGGCGGAGCAGTTTAGCGTCGAGCGGCGCAGGTTGATGCGCTTTCTCGGCGCCAAGGTCGTGCTGACACCGCAGGCAGGGCGCGGCATGGCGATGGTGACCAAGGCGATCGAGCTTGCCCGCACCCACGGTTGGTTCCTGACCCGTCAGTTCGAGAACGAGGCCAATGCCGACATGCATTCTCGGACCACAGCGCGAGAGATCGTCGAGGATTTCAGGGACGAGAAACTTGACTACTGGGTAACTGGATACGGCACCGGCGGAACGCTCAAGGGCGTATCGCGAGTGCTTGCCAAGGAGATGCCGCAGACGAAGATCGTCGTCTGCGAGCCTGAAGACGCGCAAATACTGAGCAGCGGCATCGATCAGGCGCGCAATTCCGACGGTTCACCGGCTGCCGCCCATCCGGCATTCAAGCCGCACCCGATGCAGGGCTGGACACCGGATTTCATCCCCAAGCTGACCGCCGATGCCGTGAAGCTGAACGTCATCCACCGGATCATCGCCGTGCCGGGTGCCGAGGCGATCCGTTGCTCGGCAGAGCTCGCCAGCAAGGAGGGCATCTTGGTGGGAAATCACCGCAGGAGCCACCTTCGCCGGAGCCTTGCGCGTGTGTGCCGACGCTCCGAACGGCTCAACCGTATTGTGTATGCTACCCGACACTGGTGAACGCTATCTGAGCACGCCTTTGTTTGCCAATGTGCCGGCGGACATGACCTTGGAGGAGCTGGAGATTTCGAGATCGACGCCGAGCGCACAATTTCCGTCGTAATCGAGAGCGTGCGTTAGCGTTTGTTGTGGCGCTCCCGACAGAAATAGCAAAAGCAGGGAAAAACAACCGTTAGTTCGAGGTTTGGGCGCAAGTTGTCCCATTGCTTGGAATCGCTGCGTCATACGCCAAATAGCATGGAAAGGAAGACGCCTAATAGTTTGGCAACCGACAGCTGTCACATGTGGTTTTCCAAATTATTTGAGACGATTTTCCCGCGACAAATGAGGTTTCAAATGTGAAACGAATCACCTCGGAGCGAGTCACCCAGTAATTATTTGTGTGTTCTGAACAAGCGGCTGTTGCGGTGCCCGAGGCTAGATCGCAGGGGCGCTTTCGGAGTGGCACTTAGTGATTGAAGAATGCCGCAGTGTTTAGCTGCCTCTGTGCGGTGACAATGGCTGCGTAGCCTTCGCAGATTTTGCTCCAGCAAGTTTAACTCCCTAAAACGGCTAGCGACTTGCTCGATATGCTCATCAAGCAGGGCATTGGCCCGGCCACAATTTTCCTCTGGCGCGTCGACGTGAGCTTCCGAAATAGAGCCGGTGGTTTGCTTGAGATCGAGCTGGCTCGGCCAGTAAGCCCTCTTGCTCATAATAACGAACGGTTTGCACCAGAGTTCCGGTTCGCTTGGCTAGCTCTCCAATTTTCAAAGTAGGATTCATTAGCGTTAAGGCATTTGCCTCTCCATCATAAAAAGACCCTTGACCCCATAGTAACTACAGGGTGTCTGCTGAGCAATAACCGCTGTTAAACAGAAAACCGTGCCCCATGGTCGGTCAACACGAGTAAATCCAGGGCATTCGCAAGCTTCTGGCTAGTTACAAGCAGGTCGGAATGATCGGCGATGGTGTCAACGATGCCCCGGCGATGGCCGCCGCGACGATCGGAATCGCCATGGGTGCAGCTGGAACCGACACGGCCATCGAGACTGCGGATGTTGCGCTGATGCAAGACGACCTGAGTAAGGTCGCTGAAGCCATCCGCTTGGGCAAACGCACGGTGCGGGTTATCCAGCTCAACATTGGCTTTTCGATAGGGGTTAAACTGCTATTTCTCCTGCTGACCGTTTTTGGATATACAACTTTGTGGCTCGCAATCGCCGCTGACACCGGGACTACCCTGCTCGTGACCGCCAACGCGCTTCGGCTACTTCGGCATAGATGAGTAATTGTGGTGCCCTTCCGTTCTGGGGAATGAAACCAGTGAGCGCAAATTCTAAAATAAACGCCGGCCAACGCGAGGTTGTCTAACTCCGTTGGATTGAGGATTGCTCGATGCGTGTCTTACCGCACTTTCGGAAGAATCAATTGGTAGCCGTCCACCGGTTTACGTTCGGCACGAAAGAGTGTTGTAAAGTATTAATTTTTATCGTTTTGGTCTTAGCCTTACCGGCAAGAGGATTAAGCCAATGGATCGACGAGGGTGAGTTTTCTCAGGCAGTGCTGAGTTACAAACTGTGCCAACTGAAAACCCAGTTTGAACAAGCGGAAGCTGAGCTCTCAATGCGACGTGGAGAGTCGAAGCTCAAGAAGCTGGAGCTAGAGGACGTTTATCGCAGGATAATACGTCTCGAGAGCGAATTTCAGCGCGGCGGATATTACCCTGATTTGCTCGATGAGCAGATAGTCATCCTCCGGGAAGACCTTCGACTGATCCTCGCGGACCCAGGCCAAACAGGCATCACTGAACCTTTGCTCCTTTGAGACCAAGAAACTTCGCCTCGCTGGTGCTTGGCACGACTGCCTCCGGCGAAATGCCGATGAATTTCGCAAATTCACTCGCGGGGAGCATATCAAGTCCGAAGTATCGGGACCGCCCGGCTTAGTTCCCTCTCCCGTGCTTCGGCAAGCGCGACGTCCAAATCGTCGTCACCCTGCACCGGGTCGACATTCTCAATTTCAAACTTCGGGATCCGGCGCTGACGGCCATCACAACGAGAAAGCGATCGCCAGGATTGCGATTTTACCGAATCTCCGCGCGTCTCTGAAACTAGGTTTGGCACCTTCTTAAGGGCCTGAGCCTCAGGCTTCTTAGGTTCAAGCTCGGGTTAGTCGCCAACGCAGGCGAAGCCGCGAAAAAAGCATTGCGCAGAGACCGGGCTCGACCGGTTCTTTAGTGTGATCGTTCTCTCGGATGAAGCCGGTATCGAGAAACCGGACGAAGGAATCTTCCAGCGCGCGCTAGAGCAGGCTGGTCTTCCGGGCGATCGCGCCATTCACATCGGTAACCCGGTTAGATAACGATATTCGACCAGCACAGCGGGTAGGAATGAGGACCATCTGGATGCTGCGCGGAGGCGCTCCGCCCGCGCCCACTGTCGAACAGCTCTGCGAACCGGACGCCGTGATCATCTCGCTGAACGGACTTGGCGTCGCCCTCTCGCGATTGCGAAAAGAAACTGTCCATCGTTTGAGAATGCTATCTGATAGTAGCCAGGTATGAAGTGCCTGGAAAATGTCCTGAAATGTATCCTTTCTTTCTGCCAACTAACACATGGGGCCAGGCAGAGACGTGTCTTTTAAACGGGCTGTTGCCCAAATAGTAACCATTAATAGTGTTGCTGGGCAGCCGTACACCAATCTGGGTTGCTCTGCTGAGCAATCGCAAATAGTTGATCCGCTTTTTCTAGGATGAAATCATGCATGGTTAGTTTTAATGTTCACTCTGCTGGGATCTGTTCGGCACCGTAAAACGCACCGGCGATTTGACCGTAAATGGCTCCCGTTGTGTCCGCGTCGTCTCCCAGGTTGACGGCTAGAAGTGCGCCCTCCCCAAACGAGTCCGAGCGGTCGAACGCCCAAAGCGCCGCCTCGAGCGATTCGACGACGTAACCGGTGCCTGTGATCGATGAGCCTCGCGGTTCACCTCTTCCATCACCGGCAACGCTCCGGTTCCGGTGCCGATCACAAGCCGTCGGCACTTCCAGGGTATCTCCTCCTCTATCGAGAGCGGCGTATGCCCAAACCTGTCACGGAACCTTTTGGACGGTTTTTTCTTGCTCTTGCGGATGCGGCCACGGTCGATCACGACGTCATACGCCTAAGTCGTTCCGTCAATACAGATCGAGCCAAATGAAAATGCTTCGAAACGCATGTGCACCTCGATTCGAATCGCTTTGTGATTGCGGCTGCGCCGCACTCAGGGACTCGCAGAAACATCGGCCTTCAACGTGTGGAAGCAAGTGGACCCGGTTCTCCGATCTCCTATATTTATTTGCCGTACGGAAAGAACCCCCTTGTATGCCCCTCTACGAATATTTCTGTAAGAACTGCGACGAGAATTTCACGGTCACAATGACAATCGCCGAGCACGAGAAGAAAAAGGTCAAATGTCCGAAGTGCAAGGGCACGAAAGTCGTGCCGCAATTTCGGTCGTTTTACGCCAAGACTTCTCGAAAGAGCTGAGCTCTGATTGGATCTGGGAGACCCTTCTGAGTCACAACGTGCAGAGACATCGCGCGAGTCGAGCGGACGGCCATCAAGCCAAGTCCCACATCGCGACTCGATCATTACAATCAATAAATGCGTTCTGTGTAGGCGTGCCCCTGTGCCGACCCATGTCGAGGCCAACCGGTGAAGTGCCCTAGTCCCCAGCTGCTATCGGTGGCGGCTCGTAGTCGACTGGCCTTTTCACCGCCTGATCTATCTCTTCGGGTGTGAGAAGCACGGTCGTCTTCGTGCGGGCCGCCCCTGTTGACATCACGGCCAGCGAGATCGCGGCCGCAGTCAAGTTCTCTGGCAGGTCAAGGATGACATGAACGTCATTCTCTCCGAACACGAAATAGAACGCATCAAGCCGTCCACCCAGGCTCTCCACCATTTTCTGGACTTCAGCGCGTCGCGCTGTTCCACCCTTCTTCATGATACCCTTTGCACCCTCCGCGCTGTAGGAAGCCTCGATCAAATACTTCGGCATGGCTCACCTCCGGAAAAAGTCTACTTCTGCATCCGGTTACGGACATGAAATCGCATCGGATTCCGTTTATAGAATTAAGCGTAACTCTCGGTTATAGCAACAGACGGGAGCAGCAGGCAGAAGTGGTACGTCTTGATGCAGCAAGGTGATAGGAATCGAACCAATGTTTAAACTCGTTTTTCTGCCACGCTCAGCTGCAGAGGGCTTATTGAGGGGGCGCGACCGACATGTCCCCCCTAAGGCTTCCCCCTTTAAGGACCGAGCTTTGATCGACACAACGCCTGGCATTTTTGTTGTTAACTGAGACGCGCGCCCCTGTTAAATAACTTATTATGGTATTATTTGGGCGACAGCCCGTTTAAGGCGTGAGCCCGGGCCCCGTCTTCGGGGATAGGAACCACGACTGAAATCGTTGATTCCTTGTTTAGCAGCCGCCCCGATACAATCCCGTTAACTTCAAAGAATTCCGAATAACGGAATGAATCGAATACCAGTTTTCAATGTGAAAAAGTTAGTCCGTCTCCGAACACCCGGAGGGAACAACTAGCGGCGATATTTGGCCCACATAGGCGACCTTTATGCTGGATAGTGACGGCAATTGACCGAGCCGTTGTGCTTTCTCACTTCGTACCGAGTGATCCCCTGATCGTGTTGGCCAGCCGGAGTTTTTCACTCGGTGCAAGATCGCTTCCTTTTTGATCGCGGAATCATGTGTTCGTTTTGATTTCTGTCTGCACGAACCTCCGCAAACCAGACGCCCACCCAGTTTTCGATCTTCGACCAGAGACTAGCATTGTCGAACCGGATCCGCCGACGTGACCTTTCGCTTGAGCAAAATAGTGTTGCACCTCGAGCACCAGCGCTGCCTCTTCAGTTGCGGCTTCGCCGCAGGCAGCCTTATGGTTCATAGGAAACTGAGGCGCCATCTCAACCGCTCATGAGCGATCTAGATCCCAAGAGCCGCTGCACGGGTTCCACGAATACGTCGCCGCCACCTACGAGGGGAGGAGCGTTCCTCCCGCTGTGCTTCCTCCAAGTGGTACTTCTGACCGTCGGTAATTCGCAGCAGACGACGCTCTCGGATTTCGCCGCAGCCCGCCAACGAATGGTAGAGCAACTTTCCGCCCCAGGTCGGGATATTAAGAACCCGCTCGTGCTGGACGCCATGGCCTCGGTGCCGCGTGACGAGTTCGTGCCGGAATCGTTGCGCAAGTTTGCGTACTCGGATGAGCCGCTGCCGATCGGTTACCATCAGAGCATTTCTCAGCCTTACATTGTGGCATTCATGACCGATCAACTTGACCCTAAACCGACTGATCGTGTCCTTGAGATTGGTACCGGATCTGGGTACCAGGCCGCTGTTCTTTCACGGCTTGTCGCTGAAGTCTACACGATCGAGATTATTGAACCTCTCGCCAAACGTGCCGAGGCTGATCTCAAACGGCTCGGATATCTCAACGTAAAAGTGCTCGCCGGCGATGGTTATAAAGGCTGGCCGGAGCGCGCGCCGTTCGACTCCATTATCGTGACTTGTGCCCCAAACCAAATCCCCCAGCCGCTGATCGATCAGTTGAAAGACGATGGCCGAATGATCATCCCGGTCGGTACTCTGGGCGATCAGCAGCTTTACCTGCTCCGAAAGCATGGGACGAAGATCGAACAACAAGCCGTGTTGCCGGTCGCGTTCGTCCCGATGACGAGGGGAGCGCAGGACAAATGACGGCACTTCGCAAGGTCGCAGATAGCAAAGCGAAGCGCATGACGTGGACAAATGATCGCATATAGCCGTGTCATTTCGGAATAGGGTTGAGCAGACTCAGCCGCTAGAACCCTTGGTCTTAACCTTTGCGTCTTGGCGTCTTTGCGTGAGATGTTCCACATTCGTCATTGGCCATCGCTATTGGCTATTCGCGAAGCTCCCCTTGCGTGAGATTCTCCCCGTCTGTCAGTGATTACCGATTAGCGAACTCTTTGTCACGAGCCGCGTAGCACCCTGGAGCCACCAACGAAGACCGACCAACAGAAACCGCCAGTCTTTGAGGAATTCGGGTGGTTTACCTTCGATGATGTGTCCAAGCAGTTGGCAAAGCCCGGAACCCCATACAGCTATGACGTCAAGGCACGGTTCGCCGGGGATCCAACCTGTCATAAACAACGACAACGGAATTTCCCAAAATCCTCGAACTAACGGAGCGGGTCAGAAAGAGCGGAATTAAAACCGCGATCATAGGAATGCCAAACGTGTGAAAGACGCGGTTGATCGGGTTCTGATGACTCTTTTCATAGCGATCGACCCACGTATTCATTGGAACATCGCGAAATGGGAAGTGAGAACGGGACATAGAGCACACGCTTTTTGTTTTCGCGGCGGGTAGCAACATAGTTTTCACCGGTAATCCTGGGATCGGAATTGACGAGGCAATCGGTCGACCAAACAGTAGTGTAGCCGCAATGACCCTGGAGAAGATGAAGGACCCTGCATCGAATAGCATCATTGAGATTCTCACGATCGATTTAAAACCCGGGCGGAGAGATGAGTTTCATAAGCTTTACGTGAGCGAGGCGTTGCCGCTGCTGAAGAAATGGAATTTTGAAGTATTGGCCTGCGGTCCGTCCCTGCACGACGTGAATAGCTACTATGTCATCCGGCGGTTTAAGAGCCTAGAAGATAGGCAGAAATCCGAGGATGCGTACTACAGCAGCGACGAGTGGCAAAAAGGGCCGAGGAGCGCTATCCTCGCCTTGGTGGATGACTTTGCATATGCGGTCGTCTCGGCCAAGACACTAAGGGAGATTACCGGCACGCCAGACGACCAAGAGTGATTTACTCCCAAACCAGTAGTTCGAGCACCGATTTTGTTGCTTTGAAAGTGCTTTACAAGGATGACATAATCCTTAGCCCTTCATGCCATCATCCAGTGCAGTACATCAGGGACTGCAATATCGGCGCAAATTCTAAAATTTGCGGCCGGAATCGTCAAAACCGATTGTGTCCTTCCCGGTTTAGAAACTCTTGTGGGAATAGGGAACTTGCTACCCCGATGAGCATGTATTCGAGAAAGCTGAGGCGGCTTGGTCCAAACTCCGTCCAGATTCCTACGTCCTCTTTCTTCCAAGCTCGGACCCAGAAAAACACCGGCTTGCGCAAGCGCGGACGATCCTTGTTTACACCTTCGAAAAGCGCAGTGGCCCACGATCGGTACTTGTTTGTTTGAACTTTCTCGTCGTGACCACTGAGAACGATCGCACTCAGATCTCCGATATGATACGCGTAGTTGTCGCGCCAACGGGCAAACTTTGACGTGTCCGTAGCCACTCGCTCGAGGTTGACCGACAGTAACCCACTAGTTTTTCCTAACGTCTCAGATTTGCCTATACAAAAGGGGACAACGCCTCCGTCGTCTCCTTTCGTGTGCATCATGTAGATGATACCGTCATAAATCGCGGTTTTCGTCCTGTGATCTTCGACGACTTTTCCTACTTCTCGACGCATCAGCGTCTCCATGGCTAAGCTTCTTTGCAGCACTTTCCGTCGACGGTTAACTGCGACTTCTTTGCTGGTCTGTCCGTAGTAGCGGGCCGCATATAGCATGTTCTTACGCGCGTGAGACGATTTCCCGGCAGCCGTAACCACAAAGCTCGCGTCGAGCTTATGATCCGTGTAGGTTGTCGGTAGTTTTGCAAGCCTTTGCCCTTAGAGCGACAAGTCGCTGTTCCGGGCGCTATCCCGTGATTCAGCGCGACAGGACTCTTGCTGAAATGGACAGGAGCTGAGGGGGCCGGCCCGGGTACGAAACTAATCTCCAAACGACAGCGCGCCTTGTGGTCTCTACCCGAAACGTCCAGTGCGTCCAGGTCGTACTCGATCGATTCGTGACCAGGTGAACTTTCAAGCGTCGATAGATTGGGAACCATTTGGACGGATTTATACGTTCTGCCGTCTTGTTCCATATCCTTTCGAATGAAAGCTTCGGAGGCATGTTTGTGGCCGAAGTAATCCACCTCTCGATCGACGTATTTCAAGAAGTTCGCGTGATCGTGTGTTTCGATCGCCTGAAGTAGCCGAACGACTAAGCCTTTTGACTCGTCTTGTTCGTCCGGAATCGATTGCGGAGTAACAGTTGGTGCCTGGGCGACATTGAGAGGAGGAGTTTGGCTGGGAGTCGTTACCGGTGGGCTGAAAAAAGGCTTGAGGTCGGCCACAGTTGGTGAGGCAACCGGAGTCGCTGGGGGATTCGCATGTGAAGGTTTTGCGCTTGGCAGGCTTAGCGAATTGCCGAGGCGCAGAGCGGTGAAAATTGCTAGCCCTCCTATTATTAGCGCCAGAGCCAGGCCGGTACCCGCCAGGAGATATGGATTTCGCTTCAGTTCAGCCGGCGAGGGCTTCTGCATCAATGGTGTGGCCGTAGGTGGCCTTGATTTGACTGTCTTTATCGAAGCCCGACGGCTCGAAGAAACGCTCCGCTTTAATGCATCGCGCAATTGTCGGCAGTTCGCGTAGCTGCGTTTTGGAGCATCAGCAACTAGAGCACGCCGCAAGATCTCATTACCAGACCCATCCAATTCCGATATGGGAACATATTGAGTCAATGCTTCACTGCTGTGTGCAGGCGGTCGACCGCTTAGGAGCTCATAGGTTAGCCGGGCATAAGATTGAACCGCTTGCGTCCACCAAGTTTTTGTTCCTGATTCGGGTTTCGGTAAGACGCGGTTGGTAGGAACGACGGTTTGATCCCAATCATTCGTATTCCTATTGATGAGTGAGGCCAAGCTCAGCGGGTTGAGCTTCAAAGTACACTCTCTCCACCCGCTTGGAATACCGCGAGCTAGTGCCTGGAAGTCCTGAATAACCTTCGGGCACTGCAGCAAAATCTTTCGGACGCTGACCTCCAGTAAACCGATCCCTTTGTCTGCCAAAAAGTCGAGAGTATCGGCCAAGGGGTCGAGCAGAAAGAAAATCTCCGTGGCTTTCAATGAACGCCGCCACCGGAGAAACTCGTAGAGCACAAATCCGTGTACCCATTCCCGGACCAAGTAGGGG
>Ga0207129_1094_pt1 | contig 15770 bp, 12 predicted proteins | sample Alteio_BWMinHeat_15_FD_153517 | JGI IMG/M metagenome (GOLD analysis project Ga0207129, IMG submission 153517) | Enriched cells from forest soil in Barre Woods Harvard Forest LTER site, Petersham, Massachusetts, United States -... | ecosystem: Environmental > Terrestrial > Soil > Temperate forest >... | reverse complement strand
TGGATTGCTAAATAGGTGTCAATTCGTTTGTCATCTAGAGGAGAACTATCAAAATTTATTTTGTTTATAAGAAATGTGATGAATTGGATCGGTTTGGCGAATTTATTACTATTCCAATTAGTAGAATTACAATTTTTCATAATTATATCTATAATTTTCTCTTGATATTTATCAAACAGATTAGAGATGATCGTATCATACTCACCCAAAACATCAACTGAAATTGTGGAACTGTTCTCCAAAATTTTTGTTATTAATTTTTCATTTAAAGCATTTTCAATATCAGCATATCCCATAAAATTCCTGTATAGTATGTCAGCAAAATAAGGTGGCATTTCTTTTATTAGTGGAAATAATTTATCTAGATCGTATTCTGTTAAATGTGCGCTCATAAGTTCTGAACCCACACACTTTCCTAAGCTTCTAAGAGCTATTTCTCTGGTAGAAGGACTTGTTATAACTTCGCAGGCACTAATCATTGCTTGCGTAGTATTTAGTAACCCTAGGAAGGAACCTTCTTTTTCATATTGATCATTAAGATCACGCATTTTTTTAATGTGGTTTTCTTTTCCTTTTTCATCTGCCTTATCTAATGTATCTAAAATTGACACAGTCCTATTTCCCCGTACATTATTATCAAATTTCTCTATATCTGGTATTTCTCCTTCATAGGATGGTTGATTTAATCGTAGAAATGGTTTGATGTCATCAACTTTACAATATCGTGTATCAGTTAAGAAATCTTTTAATCCATCATATTGTTGTTCTTCATATTCATTTTGTCCTTGCTTTTCCGCATTTTTTGAATACCAATTTGTGAATTCCACACTTTTACTATCAAGTAATCGAGGATCCTGAACCTTATCTAATTCATCATAAAATTGTGGCCATTCATGATGTAAAATTATTATCTTAGTTAGAAAATCTGTACGTTTCGTAATCGAGTTAGGTGGTAAGCTCTTACCACCTTCTTTCAGAACTGCCAATCTATATAATGCAACCAAGTTATTTAGAAATTGATTTACTTTTCTGGGATTTTTAACTGCACCAGATATCAGTACAGGTTTAACAGAGGGATGAAATGGAATATTATGACGTTTCCCCATTAGTCCAGCAACATATGAATCCAAATTTTCCGGTATGAATGGTGGAATTCTGATCGTCACCTGAAAGAATTTACTTAAAAATTCATTGCCTTCTTTGTCTGTATAAGATTCGCCTTTTACTTGTCGTAAATGATTTATTATTGCTTCATCGTCACAGGCTAAAATGTTTATACAATTTGGTTTAGTCATGAAGGATTGAATCAGTCCTAGTAGTTCTACTGCGACTTCATCACTGCATCGATCAAGATTGTCTATTACGATTGCAAGTTTCCTTTTCCCTTCATTGCAAATCATTTTTTCGTACAAGACGTCAAATTGGTGAGATGATACAGCTTGCGGAGTGATTCTTTTGGCAGGAGTAATTATAGATTGAATTAATGTTGACAGTACTGATATGACTGAAGAAATACCAATTACAGCCAATAATTCTGTTGTTTGTTGTCCATATAATAGATAACCAAGGATGCCACCACCAAGTACTATCAATAAAGGCCAACCGGCTTTTATTATGCTTCTATCAAAATACATTTCCTGTTTAACATTATACAGCTTATCTTCAATTTGTGATGCAGTGAATGTTTTTAGTTGTGTGTTAAGTTCTACAAGTACTTCTTGTTTAAGCGTTTGAGGAGATAGCTTCCATGTATCAACATACAGATATCTAAATTGTTGAGATAAATCTGGTTTTTCAATTTGTTCTTTTAACATGCTTAAGATGGATGACTTTCCAACCCCCCACCTACCATACAATCCTATATTTATCGGGGTCTCAGATCGTAGTAGTATATCTTTTAACACCTTGACATAATCAATGTGTTTGAATTGATCATCTTTTTCTTTAGTTATTGATGTATCTCGGTAATAATCTATTTCAGGTCCTATGCTCTCCTTACTCTTTTCAAAATTTTCGTTTGAATATCCTTTGGCTAAAAATCTTCCCCAACCTGTTTTTTTTATTTTTATCATGATTTCTCCTATTTTCTTCTGTCATAAACATGAACACACATTCTTTGATATAAGCTAAATTTAGCTAAGATTACAAATATTTGTGCTTATAAGTAGAAGATACCTATTTCTGAAAACCATCCCATAGACTATTTTATCTCAGATAATCAAGAGATTTTCGTACCTTCACCAGTTTATAGACAAAAAGAAGTATCCTAGTAAGCATTTTGAAAATACATTCAACATACATAAAACATCAATTTAATGAATTATGCAACTCTATTTGTGTAATCTTGTATAGGATTATGAAGGTCATTAGACCAACCGCATAATTATTGGACTTTAATGATCTTATCAGTAATTAAATACTGAATTCCTTTGATGAAATCATCATCTGATATTTTTCCATCGGACCACCACCGCGCATTATTCTTTATCCATTTTGGAATCTGTTGGTTATTTTCTGCATTAGAACCATCTGAATTACTCTGTGGTATTTTCATAATTTCGTTATGAATCAAATATTGAATTCCTTGTATAAAGTCAGAATCACCTATCTTTCCATCTGACCACCACTTGGCTGTATTTTTTACCAAACTTGGTATTACAGGTTTACTTTGCGTTTGGGTGGAATTACTGCTTACATTATTAGAGATGATGTTAGTAGAATTGTAATCTTGAATGTATGTGGTTCCTGATGAATTGATAAATTCTTTTATCACGCTTGTGGGAATAACAAAATTCAAACCCGGAACTTGAGCTCCTGTATCAGGATCAATTGTAACAAATGTTGCAATTCCGATGACTTTTCCGGTATTATCAAGTACCGGGCCACCACTGTTTCCATAAGTCATGGGAGTATCTGTCTGAACTATGGACCATCCTCCTAACATCGTCTTTTTTGCACTTACCAATCCAGTTGAGAATGTTGGTTCATTGTAGGATTTTGAGGACAAAGCTGTGTTAAACGCCATTGCTGGAAAGCCAAGTACATACAATTTGTCGCCTACGTTGATATTTTGATCATTGCCTAAGGGAATAGGATGGAAATTGGAACCATCAATTTTCAGAATTGCTACATCTTTATCTGGGATTTTACAGCCTGATGCTATCACTTTGGAAGTATAAGATTGTGGGATATTTTGCTCTGGACCACTTCCTATTGTTACAGAAATATGTTTGTCTATTTCTCCCAGATGTGCATTTTTAGTAACATAAGTGGCGGAAAAGTCTGATAATGATTTTTCAAGATCCGGTGAAGCGCCATTTTGAGAAAAGTATTCCATTGTGTAGTTGGCGACCGCATCTCCGATATTTTGTTCAAATTCGGTCCTAAGTTCCTCATCAGTTCCACCAACTACATGAGCGTTTGTAACAATATATCCATCTTTATTTAACAAAAATCCTGAACCCTCTAGAACGACTCCTATTGGTTTTGTATCCGATGTAGATCCTGGCACTATGTACAAGCTAGGATTTTTTATCAATTCATTCTGAGCAGCATCTAATTTAGCTACTATATTGTTAGGATCCAATGTTCCGCTATTTATCATTCGATAAAGGAAATCTGTTAGTTTTTGTTCATCAAATTGAGGTACAGCCATCGTGATGCTAGAATTGATAGTCGTGGTTACTAAGACAGTCCCAGGTCTTGCAAGAGAGAATATGTCTGATGGTTTGATTTCTTGGGATATTTTTGGAAGATCATTGGTGCCTGATGCTTGGTTCTGATTGGTTTGTGTTGTTTGCAAGCTAATTGGTACAAAATTAGAGGAAACTCGTTTTACCGTGAATGAAAGTGTAGCCAGAGCATTAGGAGTATAAGATGCAGTGACAAAGTAATTCCCCTCTAATGAACAGTAATCCAACGGAAGTTGAGTTTGAAAATCACCGTTGGAAGTAATAGTAACCTGTAAGCTTCTGGTACTGCCGTCTGGTAACGAGAAAACGATTGTCACTTTATCATTTCCTGCTTGTGGCTTGTAAATGGTGCCGTCAACTTTGACTGCAGTTATTGCAGTGTATGATACACCGTATTCTTTTTTGTCAATTTGTACAAAACCAAAACTACTGGATGCCTTGAGTGGAGATGAATTATCCGCAAAAGCTGGTAACCAACACGATGTAGACATAATAACTGTGACAAAAATAAGCCATGATAGATTTCTAATCAAGCTAATCTACTCTTTCTTGTATTCAAATAACCAGTAATTTCATTTTCTAATAAATGCATATCATTTAGATTATTAGTGGTGACAGATATTGTTTAATTAGCTTATTTTGTAAGTATTTGCAAATTCTGCTTGATATTATCTGTACGTAACAGGTCGTACAAAGTTCATGAGTGTTTTCGTATATGTAAGAGATAGTCTTCCAGCATTACCTGTAGTTCTTCATTAGGCATGGAAAGAAGATTATCATGATCCTTAATTTTATAAAAGGATAGAAAATTTCGTAGATGGTATGAATACGTCTTTCGTGTCGCTTCCGACTTTATCATGCTTTCAAAAAGTGCCAGGCTTCGTTGAATCACAGTATCATATATTACACCAGATAATTAAATTACGAGATACATAGTATGAAAAGTGTTTATTTTTTCAACGAAGGTGATGGCAAAAATAAAAAATTGTTTGGCGGAAAAGGTGCAGGCCTAGCAGAGATGACAAAGCTTGGCCTACCAGTGCCTCCAGGCTTTACAATTACTACCGAAGTTTGCAATTGGTATTATGCGAATGGAAAAAAATTGCCACGCACACTAATGAGTGATGTCAAGAAAAATATTGCAAAAATAGAAAAGAAAACGGGTAAAAAATTTGGTTCTATTGAAAATCCATTATTGGTGTCAGTAAGATCAGGTGCTGCCATTTCCATGCCAGGAATGATGGATACCATTCTAAACTTGGGATTAAATGATAAAACAGTAATTGGTCTTGCAAAAAAAAGCAATAATCCACGATTTGCATGGGATTCTTATCGCAGGTTCCTCCAGTTGTTTGGAAAGGTTGTTTTTGGAATTAATGATGAAAAATTCAACGAAATTCTAGATAGGGCAAAACATGTTCAAGGTGTCCAAATAGACAGCGACCTTAACGAGGATTCCCTCAAAAAAATAGTCTCAGAATACAAATCAATATGTGAAAATCACGTCAGAAAACCATTTCCAGAGGATCCTTACAGGCAGTTAGAATTAGCAATTGAGGCAGTCTTTAGAAGCTGGATGGGAGAGCGAGCAGTAGTATATCGAGAAAAATACAAGATTACAAAGGATATCGCAAATGGAACTGCAGTAAATGTTGTTACCATGGTCTTTGGTAACATGGGAAATGACAGTGCCACAGGAGTTGTGTTTACTCGAAACCCTGGAGATGGAACAAAAAAAGTATTTGGAGAATATCTTGTTAATGCACAAGGAGAAGATGTCGTAGCAGGAATACGAACTGGACAACCAATAGATAATCTAGCAAAAGAATTGCCAAAAACTTATGCACAGCTTATGAAAACATGTGAGAAACTTGAGAAGCACTACAAAGAACCACAAGACTTGGAGTTTACAATGGAACAAGGCAAGTTCTACATGTTACAAACACGTTCTGCAAAAATGAATGCGATAGGAATGATTAAAACATCTGTTGATATGGTAAAAGAAAAATTAATTTCAAAAGATAGAGCAATACTTAGACTACAACCAGAACAACTAGACCAGCTCTTACACAAAACTATTGACTCTGTAGCAGCAAAAAATTATCCATCAATAGTGAAAGGAATTGCAGCATCACCAGGTGCAGCCACTGGAATAGTGATGTTTGATGTAAAAAAAGCTGTAACGATGGGAGAAAGTGGAGTCAAGGTGATACTTGTAAGAGAAGAGACAAAGCCTGAAGATGTTCCTGCGTTTTTTGCATCAGTTGGAATTCTCACTAGCAGAGGAGGAAAGACATCTCATGCTGCAGTTGTAGCACGTGGAATGGGCAAGCCATGTATTGTTGGGTGTTCTGATATGAAGATAGATTACTCGTCAAAAAAATTCCAGGTAGAAAATAAAACAGTACTTGAGGGCGATGTAATCACAATAGACGGCAGTGATGGACGAGTTTTCATGGGCGAAGTGCCAACAATAGAGCCCAAAATCACAGACGACTTTAGAACCATACTAGGCTGGTCAGAAAAGATAAAGAGATTAGGAATCAGAGCAAATGCTGATACTCCTGATGGTGCAAAGCTTGCAAGAGATTATGGTGCAAAGGGAATAGGCCTGTGTAGAACAGAAAGGATGTTCAATGCACAAGATAGACTTGGACTTTTTGTTGATATGATAATGGCACAAACAGTTGACGAAAGAAAGAAAGTGTTAGAAAAATTAATGGTTCTACAAAAAAGTGATTTTAAAGAAATTCTAAAAGCAATGGAGGGACACCATGTCACCATACGATTATTAGATCCACCGTTACATGAATTTCTTCCAAACATTGAGGAATTAATCAACAAGATGCATTTGCTAGAAAAGCAAAACAATTCCAGTGAAATTGAGATTACCAAGAAAATCTTTAATCGTGCAAGAGAGCTTGCTGAAATCAACCCTATGATGGGGCATCGTGGTGTCAGACTAGGCATTACATTTCCTGAGATTTATGAGATGCAAATCAGAGCAGTTTGCGAGGCAGTTGCTGAGCTTGTAAAAGAAAAAGTAGATGCGCATGCACAAATAATGGTACCACAGGTTGGAATTGTTACAGAACTAGAACAAATTAAGAAAATATATGATTATATAAAATCTGATGTGGAATCAAGATATAAAATAAAATTAAAGATAAACTTTGGAACAATGCTTGAAGTCGTAAGAGGTTGTCTTACTGCAGATGAGATGGCCAAAATTGCAGAATTTTTTAGTTTTGGTACAAACGACTTGTCACAGGCAGTTTTTAGCTTTAGTAGGGAAGATGCAGAAGGCAAGTTCCTTCCAGAATACCTTGAAAAAGAGATTCTTGTTGAAAACCCCTTCCAATCCCTTGATGTAAATGGGGTAGGAAGTTTAATGCAAATTGCCATATCAAAGGGAAGAGGCATAAAACCAAATCTTGAGATTGGGATTTGTGGTGAACATGGAGGAGACCCAAACTCAATCAAGTTCTGCCACAAGGCCGGACTTAGTTATGTTAGTGCCTCATCACATAGAATTCCTATTGCAATTCTTGCAGCAGCACAAGCTGTACTTTTGGAAAAATCAGAAAAAAACAAATCAAAAACAAGGGGATCAAAAAAGAAGCGATAAGAAAATACCATATGTATTTTTAAAATTTTAATTATACCATTTTTGTGCAATAGATTGTATCTGTTCAATTGATTTTGTTAGATTGACAGACTTGATGTCATCTCCTGCATTCATACCCTCTGCTAGTATTCCTTGAACATCAGAGTATCCCATGAACTGAAATTCAAGCTTTGTAAGTGACAATGCATGTTCCCAAGCTACCATGGGTGCCTTACTGTAAAATCCACCACTTGTCACTAGCACCAGTGCTTTTTTGCCATTCATCATCCCAACATAGCCGCCATCTTTTACATCCCATGTCTGACCCTTGAGTATTACAGAATCAAACCATGCTTTAACAGCAGCTGGCATTGAGAAATTATTCATTGGGAAAGCAACTACCACAATATCAGCTGATTTTAGTTGCTCTGTCATACGATCCATTTTTGACATTAGTTTTTTCTGTTCTGGCGTGAGGGTATTCCCAAGATAATTACGCTGAATATAGGCTAGCAAATTCTCTTCCAAAAACATATCAGGTACATCACTACAAAGATCAAGCTCTTCAGTCTCAGAATTTCTTATCTTTTCTCTAAATGCATCCAATAACTTTTTGGTACTAGACCGTTCATTACGCGGGGTATATTTTACCAGAAGTGTTTTCATTAATTTTCTATACCTAGATTTTTCCTAATTAACTTTCCCACATTTCGTATTGTTACACTACTAATTCCTGATGCATCTGCTATTTTTTTCTGAGTTGTACTCTCTTCATTAATTATGGAGGATAAGTAAAGTGCAGAAGCTGCTAGTGACATTGGGTTTTTTCCTTCAGTTATTCCTTTTTCTTTTGCTTGAAACAATATATCTAGTGCTCCTCTTTTTGTTTTCTCATTTAGGCCTACGGTACTTGATATCCTAGTTACAAAATCAGCTGAATCATAAGATTCCAATTGTAGATCTAGTGTGTTAAATAATATTCTATAATGTCTTGAAAGATCTTTGACTGTTATGTTTCCAGCATTTGCAATATCCTGTAGAGTTCTTGGCGCATTTGTTTCCCTGCATGCAGCATAAAGTGATGCCAGCATTATTCCTACAATGGTTCTTCCTTGAGTGATTTTTTTTGTCAGTGCTTTTCTATATAGATAAGCGGCTCTTTCTACAATTGTGTCAGAAAGGTCAAGTTTTGATTTTAGCGTATTTAGAATTACAAACGCCGATCTTAAACTTCGTTCAGTAGAGTCGGTTTTGCTTCTACTATCCCATGTTCGTAGTCTATTGAAAGTATACTTCATGGATGATGATATAGAATTACCTGCCGCGTCTTTGTTTTGAGAACCAATTACTGTAGAGAGACCCTTGTCATCTATGGATAGAGATGATCCTATGCCAGTCCTACTTCTCTCATTGTACTGTTCCAAACTAAATGAATGTAGTTCAGGACCTGAATCTTCAACTTTGTCTGCTAGAACAAATCCACAGCTGCCACAAAAAATCTCACCGCGAATACTATCAGTGATTAGTGGCCCGTGGATCCCATTATTTTGGGTACAAATTTTTGAAGATTTGCTTGTCTCCTCGTGGACTAGTATTTGCTTTGGGGGTTTGTTTTGTACTATCATTTGTATAGTTACTATACACATGTAACTATTTAAACAGTCAAGGTGAGTTTACCGAAACCAGATTAACTTGTAGTAAGTGTCTATTTTGATATAATGATATGCGAATTAGTTTATTTTAGAATCTCTGGCGGTTTTTCAAAGACTTGTTTGAATGTTCGCGGCTTGCCGTCTTTGAACACCTCCTTTGAATAGTATTGCATAGAAAAGGCCGCCATCTGTTCAAGTATTGGTTTTAGTGCTTTTCCTTTTTTTGTTATGGTGTATTCAATTTTTACCGGTGTGCCAGGAAAAACACTTCTTTCTATTATACCGTTTTTTTCCATTTCACGCAATCTTGCAGAAAGTGTTTTTGGGTTCATTCCCTCAATTGAATCCAGAAATTCGTTAAATCTACTCTGACCAAGTTGCATATTACGCAAAATGTGTATAGTGAATTTTTTTCCAATTATTTTAAAAGTATTATCAATTGGACAGGCTTTCATACTATCTAGCAATACCTTGCATTCTTCTTCTTTCAACTTACCATATCCTCACTTGATTTCATTATTATCACTTTCCAATTTATATACTTACCTTTGTATAGTTAGTATAGAAAATAGAGGTGATAAGAAATAGAAAACCAAGTACAAAACAAAGCTAATACAAAAGAGATCTCATCAAGCCAATGGGAAGAGGAGGTAGTAAAATCCAAGATTCCTGTCTTTGTTGATTTCTGGGCACCATGGTGTGGACCATGCAGAGCAATAGCCCCAATAGTTGAAGAGATTGCAAACGAATATTCAGATAAGGTAAGTTTTGTCAAGGTAAACGTAGACCAAAACAATGAGCTTGCCTCAAAATACAACATCTTTAGCATACCCACCTTAGCGGTATTTAGCAAGGGAAATCTTGTTTCACAACAAGTAGGAGTAAGCACAAACGCAAAAGCGTCTCTTAAAAACATGATAGAAAATGCCCTAAAGAAAGTTTAGACATTTTATCTATTTTTTACTCTAAAACAATTTTCACAAATCCAGACTTGTCTATCATCTTGATTTGGAACAGTCAGTACAAGATTCCTGTGTAATTTGCAGAGTGGGCATAGTCCAAAGCTCACAGATTCCTAATATGCCCTTTTCTAATTAAATTTAGTTATGATAATTTGGCTTTTGCAAAGTAAACATGAAATGGTTGGCTGTAGATTACCACAGTATCATATGTTTTGGTTTCAATTCCATGCAGGTCATAGTTTTGATCACCAATGCTACCTTTTAGTTTGCCCAAATCAATTCCTGTAGTAGCATCACCATTAATTGTCATGTAAACATGTAGATCAGGCCCATTTGTTACTTGAAAATTTTCAAATCTAAGAAATGCAATGTTTCCAACAGAAATTATTTCAGCTTTGCCTTTTGCATCATGATCTAGTCCTACAAATTCGCCCTGTTTTGAAAATACTATACTTTGTGAAGTAGATGAAATCTTTGAAATCATGTTTTGCATGCTCTCAGAAACTGTAGTTGGAAATTTTTTTGCATCATCCATTATGAGAGAGATTGTTTGTTGTGGCATTTTCTGTACAAGTGTATCTCTTTGCGAATTAGTCATGTTTACAAATTTATCATATGTCAAGCCAGTCTGTATTTGATCTAACGCCTGTTGCAGAGGATCACTCATTTTTTGTGAAATCATTTGAGGTCCAAAATAATATACACCAATTGCAGCTACACCAAGAATGGCTGCAATTCCAATCCCCCTTAACACGAATAAATTCAGTAAATGAAACTATTAAGTATTGAAGAATGCTGAAATATCCAATCTTAGATAATTATTATAATGCTACCTAGACTTGATTCCATAAAACCAGCCAGGCTAAAGATTGGCCTTACCCAACAAAAACTAGCCTCTCTCACAGGGGTGAGCACATCAATGATTAATCAGATAGAATCTGGGAGGTGTCAACCAAGCTATTCTACTGCAAGAAAAATATTCGAAGTACTATGGTCACTTGAAAGCCAATCTTCAATGAAAGCAGGAGATATTTGTAGCAAAGAAATTGCAAAGCTAAAGACTACAGACACACTACATGATGCAATAAAGAAGATGCAGGATTTTTCAATTAGTCAAATACCAGTCTTTGATGGAACTGAGGTAGTAGGTCTGATAACAGAGGATGGTCTTGTCAAACATTTGTTAGATAGTGATGAAACTCAGCGCAAAAAGATCAGACTTTCCGAAGTCATGGAACCAAGACCTCCAATAGTTGATTATGCGATTCCTGTGAAAACCTTAGTTACTCTTATCAGATTTTCAAAATGTATCTTGGTATCAAAGCAGAGCAAGATAATTGGCATAATCACTGCGTCTGATACTCTAAAATTGATGGAATAACTAATTTTAGCAAAATAAATGGCATGAACTAAATTCCATATAGATTACAACATGTTTTTCCAAGTAGGTTTTTGATTTCCAACTTTGGCAGACGAGACTTTTATAATTTAAAAAATACATAAAATTGGAGTAAAAGTATCTGTGTCTATAAAGAAATTGAACCTATTATTAATCGTGGTGTAAGCAACTGAGCTCAGATAATTCAAATAAATTGCAAAAAGAAAAAATCATTGTTAATCAAATGTGGTTGTTAATTGAAGAAAAATTATCTCCTATCAATAGTGTACCAGATAAAACAAAGATGAATGATGAACAAGTTTTCAATCTATATTCCATCATAATCGAAGCAGATGAGTTGTTTAGGATGCTTGCACAGATAGCTGAATTAAAAAAAGCAATTGATGAATTAACTAAAAAATAAACTCAGTTATTCTATAAAACAAATTATCTATGATCACTTTGAGTGAGAGCAGAGCTCTGCTAAAACGCCATGCAGTGATTTTGGGTGTATGAAAGTAACCTTAGTACCTCTTGAACCTGGCCTTATTTCTCCAAGAAATCTCACACCGCATCCTTTCATTCTGGTTACTTCACCTTCAATGCCATCTGTTTCAAATGCGATATGATGTAGACCCTCACCCCTACTTGTGAGAAATTTCTTAATAGGACTGTCTTCTCGTGTCGGTTCCATCAGTTCAATTCTGGAATCTTTTAGATGTAAAATTGCAACTCTGACACCTTCTGTCTCTATAGTTTCAAATTCAACTTCTTTTATTCCCAATGCTTGTTGGTATTCTTTTGCAGCTTCATCTACGTTATTTACTGCAATTGCAACATGGTCTATTTTCATTTTAGAAGGTTTCCTTTGGTTGATAGATTCCAAAAACTTCTCTAAAGATATTGCTTATCTCTCCTAGTGTAGCATAACTTTTTACAGCATTTATTATATGCGGCATCAAGTTCTCCTCTGATTCAGAAACGCTTTTCATTTTGGAAAGAAGGGCTTCAACTTTTTTGTTATCTCTAGTGCTTCTCAATTCTTTAAGAGTCTTGGTTTGTTTTACTTCAATGCTGTTATCAATTCTTAGCAGGTCTTGTTTTGCTTCTACTGCATCTGCAAATTTATTAACACCAACAATAATTCTTTCTCCTTTATCGATTTCTTGTTTTAAGCGATATGCATTTTGTCTAATTTCTGATTGGAAAAATCCTCGCTCTATTCCTGCAAGAGACCCGCCCATTCTATCAATTTTTTTCAAATACTTGTTTACTTCATCCTCAATTTGGTCAGTAAGGGATTCAACATAGTAAGATCCTGCAAGCGGATCCACTGTCTTTGTAATTCCGCTCTCATGGGCAACAATTTGTTGAGTTCGCAGCGCTATTTTGACAGCTGCCTCTGTAGGAAGTGCAAGAGCCTCATCTTTGGAATTGGTGTGCAGAGATTGTGCGCCACCAAGTACTGCAGCCATTGATTGTATTGCAACACGGACAATATTATTATCTGGTTGTTGTGCTGTTAGTGACTCTCCGCTAGTTTGTACATGAAATCTTAGATGCATTGATTTTGGATCACGTGCATGGAATCTTTCTTTTAGTATTTTTGCATAAATTCTTCTTGCAACTCTGAATTTAGCAACCTCTTCAAGAAACTCATTTGTACAACAAAAAAAGAATGAAAGTCTTGGTGCAAAATCGTCAATTTTTAATCCTCTTTCAACACATGTTTCTATGTATTGTATAGCGTTTGCAATTGTAAATGCAACTTCTTGTACTGCATTACATCCAGCTTCCCTCATGTGGTATCCGGAAATTGAAATAGGATACCATTGTTGAACTTTTTTTGAGCAATATTCTATCATGTCACCAATTAGTCTCATAGATTGACGTGGAGGATAGATGTAGGTATTTCTTGCAATGTATTCTTTTAGAATATCATTTTGGGTTGTTCCACGTAAGGCAGAGCTTGCAACACCTTGCGATTCTCCTGTAGCAATGTATAGTGAAAGCAAAGTTGACGCTGTTGCGTTAATTGTCATAGATGTACTTACTTTGTCTAAAGGTATTCCTCCAAAGCAAGTCATCATGTCTTTAAGCGAAGTTATAGAAACACCAACTTTTCCAACTTCACCCTCTGCATGAGGATCATCTGCGTCATAGCCAATTTGGGTAGGAAGATCAAATGCCATACTTAATCCAGTCTGACCGCGTTCAAGTAGATACTTGAATCTTTGATTTGTCTGATCAGCAGTTCCAAATCCAGTATACTGTCTCATGGTCCACAATCTATCGCGATACATTCCTTTGTGAATAGCTCGTGTGTAAGGAAATTTTCCTGGTTGTTCATTCTTGCTTCTTGGTTTTACTTTGGAATCATAAACCGGTTTTACTGGAATGTTAGAATCTGTTTTTACTTGTTTTGGCGTGTCAGATTTCTTGTCTTTCATAAAATCACTTGAATAGTTTTGAAATTTTACCTGCAGCTTCGTATGGATCTATTTCCTTTGATTGCACTTTTTTTAGGTATTTAGTATATTCTTTACTAGAATCAAGCATGGTGCTCACTTTATTTTTAACATTATTTAAAACAATATCCCTGAGTTCTATTTCAAGTCGTGATTGTTCCTGTGTTTTTTTGGTTTTTTTCTTTGATATGATAAGTGCTTCTAGTTTTTTTGCAAATTCTGATATGCCTTTGCTTGATTTTGCTGAAGTCAATAATATTGTGGGATTTTTTTCCGACATGCCAATAAAATCCCTAACTGCATTAAACAGCTGATTTGCTCCTGCCAAGTCACTTTTGTTTATCAAATAAATGTCACCAATTTCAGTCAATCCTGCTTTTATTGTCTGTATGCTGTCGCCGGTATTTGGATTAAAAACTACCACTATAATGTCTGCAATTTTTGAAATATCAATTTCGGTTTGGCCTGCACCAACACTTTCAATTATGATTATATCAAATCCCGCATACTCTAGAACCCTTATGCTGTTTCGTAGCGATAAGGAGATAGCTCCTGTAGCACCTCTTGATGCCATGCTTCTGATATAAGTTCCAGAATCAGTAGAATCAGACATTCTAACTCTATCACCTAGTATGGCACCACCTGTGATGTGACTAGTTGGATCTATTGCCAGAACTGCAGCCTTGTAACCAAGTTTTTTTAATTCAAGAACACTCTTGTCTATTAGAGTACTTTTTCCTGCACCAGCTGGTCCTGTTATTCCTATGGTAACAGACTTTCCAGAATTTTTGAAGATTTTTTTTATTAGTACTTTTGCAGTCTTGTCATCATTTTCAATAATTGAAATGGCCTTGGCGATGGCCCTACGTTTACCATGTTTTAATTCGGATACAATATCCATGTAGAACTGAATACGGGTATTACCACAATAAAATCTTCGTTATTCCCAGCAAACACTTGGAATAAATACATTTTAGGGGTAGAGGTGATATGCTAAGAACCGATCAATCCCAAACGGAATCGAGGGCATTTAAGAAATTCATATCCAGTATGAATTCTGATAAGACGGTTCAGAGATACATATATGGACTCAACAAGTTCTGCGAATATGCTTCTCTAACCTATGAAGAAATACTAGGCTTAGATGTGGAGGATCTCACGACGAAAATGGAAGACTGGGTTATGTCAATGACAGGTCTTCGAAAAAGTTCAATCCGTACACCACTAGCAGGTCTTGAAAAGTTCCTTGATGTAAACAGAAAATTATATCACAAAAAATCAATTCATAGTTTGATTAAAACGGACAAGGATATGGGAGGAGGCGGGGAGCCATTTACAACTCTAGACATTCAGAATATGTTACAAGTCACAACAAGTCTTCGCATGAAGGCGGTGATTCATTTTATGAGTTCACTTGGCATCAGACCAGCTGGTCTTACAGATCCAGTTTTAAAAAAGAAGCATCTAATTGAAATGCCAGATAATTGTTATGCCATTAGAATCTATGACAATACGAAGGAAGGCTATTGGGGCTTTCTAACACCAGAAGCTCGTAAAGCATTAGACCATTATTTGAATAGTCGCAAGCTAAACGGAGAAAGAATCACTGAGGAATCTCCTTTGTTTGCAACTACGTCCAAACGAGCAAAAACTTCTCATATGAAAAATGATACCCTTTACGAGCTTTTAGGTGCATTATACCGAAAAGCTGGAATAGTGAGACATAAGGTTGGTCATCGATATGACAAATCATTGACGTATGGTTTTAGAAAAAGATACAATACTATTTTGAAGATCAACAACTCAGTAAACTCTAACATCGCTGAAAAATTAATGGGGCATAAAAAAGGTCTTGATGGAGCATACCTGACTCCAACAAGAGATGAATGCTTTGGAGAGTTTGTAAAGGCAATTTCAGATCTTACAATAGATGACAATGAAAGGCTAACGATCGAGAACAAGATCAAGACCAAGAAGATAACAGAGACTGAGGTTAAAAACGAAGAGATGG
>Ga0207129_1092_pt1 | contig 16285 bp, 10 predicted proteins | sample Alteio_BWMinHeat_15_FD_153517 | JGI IMG/M metagenome (GOLD analysis project Ga0207129, IMG submission 153517) | Enriched cells from forest soil in Barre Woods Harvard Forest LTER site, Petersham, Massachusetts, United States -... | ecosystem: Environmental > Terrestrial > Soil > Temperate forest >... | reverse complement strand
TCCCGCTCGCGCTAATCTTGCCCGCCGATGGTAGGTCGACGGTGATGACACCCGTTGAACCCCGGGCTACGCGAGAGAGGACCTGGAATGTGGTCTTTGTCTGTACGCGCTGCGTCTTAAGTGTGCCTTGCGGCTTTGCCTTTACGTTTATCATGCGCCCAAAGTAAGACCCGCTTGTGACGGCTCACTCGCGCCGACGTACGGGGCCTGCCCCCGTTCGCCCACGAAAACGGCCCGAGATGTCACTCAATGCTCGTTTGTGGCGCGCAAGCGCTACAAACGTGCCCGCCGCGCACACATTGCGTGTTCTGAGAACCGCCGTCTCGCTCGCAAGCCCCACGGATGCCCGCCCCACAGCGGAGGCGGACTGGCCGTAAGTGCACGACCCGTGCGTTCGGCTTCTGCCCGCTTTCAAGCGATCGCGTGCAGTCGCGCCACGGCTAACGCCTGGAGCGGCTGGTGGGGTGGCTGCAGCGCGCCAGCGTGACCAACGTGCAACGCGATACCAGGGAGACAACCCGCAACGGCCACATAGTCGTAAACGCGCCAACTTCTATTGGAGATTTGGACGCATTGGCCTCGGCGTCTCATGCATCGCCAAGCGGACGCGTCCAGGGGAATTTACGCTTGCTCCAATGCCTAGCGTGGAGCGAGCAAAAGCCGCCGCACGGCGTCTTTGCACCCTATAGTCGCGGGACTGGCGGCCGTGGGCTCGCGCGCGCGTGTCGCGTAGAACCAGAGCCGGCGGCTGCCCTTGAGCCTGTTACGAGGCACGCTCGGGTTGTGACAGAAGTGTCTCAAGCGGCCTCTAGGTTTCGCGGCGTGTGTAACGCCATTACTCAAGCGCTAATGAGGCAGCTGCTTCGGGACGACAGATCGCGTCCCGACCGCGGCCGGGCGCCCGTCTCATTGCGTTCGCGACCACGCCAAGAGGCGCCCACTGTCTATCTGCCAGTCTGCAATGCACTCTCGGAGGCAGCGCAGCAGACGCAGGACTGCAATCAAGGACAGCAGGGGCGGGGATCGCTCGCCGAGACAGTCGTGCCGCAGCCCACTCCACATTCCCGCGCGCCTGGCCTTCAGTGCCCAGCGGCGACTAGTGGAGTCCTAGAACTCTAACCAACATAGGCTTGGGTTTCACCAACCCTCCCCTCCTTGCACATCGTCAACCTGCCGTGCGCTCTCTTCGGTACGTAGCGGCCTCGCCCAAGCTGGTTGCTCGCCGTCAATGACCCCCAAAAGTCGGGTGCCGCAGCCTAAGACCTAGGCCGCGGCACCCATGAGAGCCAAGTACGACGATTGCCATACCCGACCCTCCCTGAGCGCCACCGGAGAGGTCGTGAGCAGCGCTCAAGTTGGTGGAGCGGAATGGACCACTAACGGTACTAGGATTCGCCCGGAAGTGAAAGGGCATTTGCCAGATAACGGGCTGATAAAGATGGCGCTGATAGACACGGCCAAACACCGTGGCTGTCGCTCGGATAACGTGCAGCCGTAGCGATCTGGAGCTCCTTCCGATCACTAGCCTGTGGCCATCCCGAAATCCGTTTCCCAGAGTCAAACTGGCCGAGGAAGAGTCGTTGAGAGAGCCTTCGCAGCCCAAGCCAACACCGATCCACATCCGAGCCAGGCCCTCGTCCGCAGCCCTCGGGGTCTGATACGGGGCCGCCGTCTTGGATTTCATAGCCCGAGAGCATGCGGATAGCCGCCATCGCGCCATGGGAGCCGTGGCCATCGTCTTCCTAGTCGTCTATCGCGTACTGCACTTGCTGGCACTGCGGGTAGCTGGCGCTTCCTCGTAGTTGTCTGCCACCCAATGTGACTGCCTCTCGGCTCACGTTCCGGACCCCTTCGCGAGGAGCCTCCGTGGGTTGGCATTCGGTAGGCAGAAGCGCCTTGCCACCGGGAACCCTAGGGATTGCTTGAGCCGTCCCAGTCGCCCGGGCATACCCGCCTGGAGCGCGCGCTATCTGGGCCATCACGCACTACAGAGCCATATCGTCGCAGGTCGCCGCGCGTAGCCCCGCGTGTGAAGCTGGCGCGATATTCACGAGTTCTACCGTTTATTGGCGTGACCGCGCTCATCCCTACAACGGACGTGGCACACGACCGCTCGCCCGATTGGTCAGACGCGTTCCGGTGGAGAACCTCGGCCCGGTTTCGGCTCTCTAGAGCCAGATCTGGATGATTCAGCTCGAGACGGAGATCGGAGCGAAAGTGACGCCGTCGTCCTGAGTAGACCGAGCTTCGATGGCGTGGTTTGGCCGGTAGAGAGGCCGCGAAAAAGGCGAAGAAAAAAAAAGGGAACTAGAACAACTTTTCAATTGATATATGTATTACTGGGTATGAGGACTCCACTTGCCTCTCTCGTCTCGGTAGGCATAAGCGATGTAAACGAAAGGCTCTCTGGGGAGGCGCTTCTTTAGAGAGATGAGCGAAGTCGCTCATAGAAAGCAACCCTCATCGGGGTTGGGCTCGAATGATGAAGTCATCACCGAGAGGTGGCAAGAGATCGAGTCGCTCCGAGTGATTGGGCCCCGGAGATCAAATCCCTCTTGGAAGCCAGGACGAGGGATGAAACTGCAGAGTTCCTCCGAGGAGATGCCGCACCAAAGAGTAGACCCAACTAACCTCCACCCCGCGGTAGGAATCTCAATCAGAAACAAGCTTGACAGACAGAAGCACGTATTGAGATTGTGCCAGGCAAGTATCAAAGGTCTCCAACCACGAGGTTAGGCCCCATCAAAGGGACTGCCCTCAGGCTGGATCCGGCAGAAATTGACAACCTAGAAGCACCATCAAGCTCAACGAGCCGTGGGAGGACATTGGTCCGCCTCGGTTCAAGCAGCAAAACAAGGGTGCAGGGGATCACCACATGATCTAGCCACGCACCCGAACCAATGAAGCATCAACTATTCAGGTCGAACGGACGTCGACCACGATGGCGACGGAAACGCCGACGACTACCTGTACGGCAGCGCCGCGAGCCCATCCGACAGACGGGCGGTGACCGCGATCGTCACGCGCTTTTACGCGGCGGCGGCAGCCGGTGACGGGCAGACGGGGTGCGCCCTGACCTATTCGCTCTACGTGGAAGAAATCCCGGAACTCTATGGCACAGCCTCCGGACCGCCAGGACTGCGCGGCAAAACCTGCGCCGAGGTCCTGACGAAGCTCTTCAAGCAGACCCCCAAGCAGCTGAGCGAAGAGTACGCATCGCTCAAAGTGTTAGCCGTGCGCGTCCACGAACTGCGCGCACTGGTGGTCCTCGACTTCAAGAAGGTTGGCGAACGCGAGATCCTCGTGCACCGCGAACACCACGCCTGGAAGGTCTACGGGCTGCTGGACACCAAACTGGGATAGGCCCTCTCGTTTCGTCATTTGATGTTTCTGACTGTTGACTCGACGGGGGCGTGACGTTAGGATTCCGTCAGGAAGAAACCAACGCTCACATGGGGAGGAAGAAATGTCACGTACGCGCACCCTCACGCTGGTGCTGGCGGCATCTACACTGGCGGCATCCGGCTGCGGCAGCAGCCAGTCATCTGGTTCCAGTCTGAGCAAGGCGGAATTGATCGCTCGTGCGGATTCCATCTGCAGGCGCGTGAACACTATGCGACGCACGGTCGTGGTCGGAGTCGGGAATTTCCAGAACGGCTATGCGACCTTACTGCCGCCGCTGGTCGCCTACGAGCGCTCTGCCCTTGTGGAGTTCGAAAAACTCACTCCACCGGCATCATTGGCGGCCGACTGGAAACTGATCGTGGAAAACTTTCGGATATTGGTCGATGATAACGCCAAGACCGCCGAATATGGCAAGAAAGGCAATTTCAAGGGGTTGGAAGAACTGAACACCCCCAACAATAGAGCTACCGGGCAGATCGTTGTGCTCGCCAGGAACGATGGCTTCGGCGATTGCACGCGGATCTAAGGGTTCAAGGCATGCTTGACGGGGGCCTTTCTTCCCTTCCTGTCCTTCGATTTTGACTTCACGCACCTAACACGAACACGCTTACCGTGCTTACCACGCTTGAAACACGCGCGCGGCACACCACGATGCTTGGGCTTCGCCCCTTTCTGCGCTGACAGATTGCCCGGACCCCTGAACGTGGAGCTCGACGGTGTCTGATCCACCGGTGGGCTCACAGGGGTGGAGCACGCGTCACCTTCGCATTCAACGGGAGAAACCGGGGTGGGGAAACCACCGCCAATACGCGCATCATAAATATCACCAGCACCATCATTATCAGCCGCAACCAACCCAGAATGAGTCGTGAAGAACACATCACGACCTTCATGAGCACTACCAAGCAAGCCAACGAGATAACCATCGGTACCGGGACTGATCAAGCTCACGCAACCGGCCAAGCGAACACAACCACGAACACCAACACCACGCCACTCATACACATCGTTCGACGGCGAACCACCAGGATGTTCAGGACACCCTTCGCCACAGCTGGCGGGTTCAGCCGGCACTTCACCATTCTGATCGCCAGGCACCAAAGCAGACGGAGTCACAAAAAACGCGTAAGAACCATCACCAGACTCATATACCCGCCCAGGCACACCATCAACAGGCAATCCATTGATCAACGCCCCTGCTTCGTTTTCAACACCCAACGCAGGTTCAGGATCAAACGGCGAAGCACACGACACACACTCAATCACACTATCTACATTATCAAAACGAAACAACTGTGCACATTCAGTCTGCCTGCAGTGTTCCACACCCGCAGGCAGACCAGTCACACCCAGCGCACGAAAATAATCATAGCGACCATCGGGACTGGGTTCCTGACTATATGCGTGCTTGACTTGCACCAAATAGCGCAGTGCACCTGAGGCAATATCGTACCGGTAGAGATCCATGACTTCACTTTCCGGAACAGCCGGAGCTTCGGGGGTGAGCTGTTCCTGTGCGGAGAAATAGATCGCGGCGAACCGTTCGGAGACAACGGGATGTGCGCCCGTCTTTACGGGCATCGGCTTGACACTCTTAGATTCGACGTCGTACAGGACGAGTTCGCCGCTGCCATTCGCCAGTACGAGCATGGTGCCCTGCGCGTTAGACGCACCGAACCGGTACACGCCAAGATCACGCGTTTCAGAACCACCGACGCGCACGTACAGGTGCGACGGCATGGAGCATTCACTACCCGGGACGGCTTCGAAGAACACGCGCGAACCATCGGCAGATACAGCATGACGATGACCCTGCGGTTCAGCGAAGCCTTCGGCGATAGTCGCACCGCACGAACCGATCTTCCCGCCGCCGGAGAGCACATTCACCTGACGCAAACCACCTTCGAAATATTCATACAGATCGCCACCGCTCGCCGTGCCCGTCGGAGAACCCAACAGGACGTGATCTTGGATCTGCAAGAACAAATGATTGAAGTCTTCAGACGACGCTACCCAACCACCACCTTCAGCTTGTTTACGCGTGACAGTCGCCACGGTCGCGTACGGGCCGCCAACGGGACCGGCCCGAAATTCAACCGTCGGCGACGCAGACTTCGCAGAATTTTCAGCGGTAGTCCAGTTCGATTCAAAGCCAAACTGGGTAAGATTACGATCAAAGACCCTCGGAAGATAACGATTGACACCGGCTTCGACCCTGGGCGCGGCCGCGGTCAACCGCCAACCCGTCGTGGTGCGCGAGAAGACATACGGTCCGGCATCGGTACCATAATGGGTCAACGCCGCTTCGTGCATGACATGTTCGCCATCTTCGCCGACGAGCGTATGCCCGTTCATCGTAGCGCTATACTGGAATAGTTCCTGCGCGCCTTCCTTGTTGACCGGCGTGACCTGCTCATACGCACGACAATCGGGCAGGTGCAACGACAAACCGGTACGAAACTCCCCGTTGGGACACGCTTCCCCACTTCCGGAACCCCCACCAACTGCCACAGGAACACTCAAAACCTGTTCGCTGCCGACCACCGTACCCTGCACATTCGACGCCACCACGCGGAAACGATATTTCACTCCAGATCGCAAACTGAGCACATCACCAGCCACAATCTGAGAATCAAAAACAACCAACGGCGCCTTCAAGCCCCGGGACTCTATGTGAGTCGTTCCAGACCCCGCGTCTTCTTCGGGACTAGTTTCAGCCCCCGCCCAACCGCTCCTTTCAAAGTCATCCTGAGTCACAAACTGAAAGTGATAGTGAGTATCGATCCCAGCCTGACGGACAGAGGCGAACAGCCGCAACGCATCACCATGGACGCCATGAACGGCAAACGTTTCTGCGCGCGGCGGCTCACTAGTTTCAAAGCCAACCACGTCGAGCGGTCCACCCACGACGTTCGTCGCAGGTCCCTTACTGTTTTCGGCGTTGACACGAACATAGTACGTAGTCCCCGACTGCAAGCCTTCCACTATCCCCATCACAGGATGCTCTGCTTCATCGGCTTCGGCCTGGGAGATTGTGCCTTCAGCACCAGCCACCTGCGTCCAAGGACCCGTTTCCGAGGGTGCCCTTTCAAAGAACCATAACGTTTCAAACGTTCCCGGATACACAAACGCACCGCCATCCAGACCCACATCGACCGAAGAACCGGTGATCTTTCCGATCGCACTAGCAAACAACGTCACATCCGGATGGACGAACCGCGTCGTGAAAGCAAATGTTTCAGACGTGACACCCTTAACATTGCCGGCAACGACACGAAGATAATATTCGGTGGCCGGTTCCAGGCCTTCGAGATGGGGTTCGATCTTGGAGAAATCTTCCGCTTCGCTTACAGAACCACCCGAGACAAGTATCCCTTCTTTCTTGTCGAGCGCTTTTACGCTGTTCGCGTATTCAACGTGATATTCAGTCGCTGCACCATCACTCTCGACCGTAGTTTCGAACCTCGCCGACGTAGTACGAACACTTTCCGGGACACCGTGAAAGTATGTGAGCCGTATAATTTCAGGCGGACCAACCGGCGTGGTTGTGAATTCCGCGGTAGCCGTCGTCGAACCCATCCTGTTTTCAGCGCAGAGCACGGCATGATAAGTCGCTTTGGACGTCAGATGATGCGGTTCGACCGTGAATAGGGACCCTGCTTCCGACGGAAATTCCACCGTCCCACTCCCGCCATAAATACCTTCTTTACACGACGTGATGACTTCACTGCTATATCTGATTTCCCAATGTGTAGCCAAACCGAAAGGCCGGACCTGCCCTCTAAGAGACACACGCGTAGCGTGAACAGACCTGCTCAACGGTTCTTCGGGACCAAAAAAGAGGATTCCTGGCTTCCCCGCACTACCAGCAGCCACCGATGGGAAGATCTCGACGGCTGGTGTCCCAACCCCAGCTATCCCCACCAAGCAAACAAGCACGGATCGACGAGGACGCTTCACGAAAGCCCAGCGCCTCGCCTCCCCCTTCAAGACAGCCCCCAGAAGTCAGGAATCATCGCCACAAACTCCCTAAACAATAAGGCAAAGATATAAAACAATTCACAATAAGAATTGTATCACACGCCACCCCCAACAATGCAACTCGCCGGACAGCGCAAACCTGCCCGGCGAGTTCCAAACGTCACATACGATTCACAATCCTCACACTAACCTATTACCCTTCAGAAACCGCAAGCGTTAAGCCAGACGCCACAACAATTAATCCTTCACCCGTTATATGAGCCGTCTCACCTGCTTCGGTGCAAGACTGATCCTGTTCTAAGAATACAGCCTGCACATCATTCGTTAAGTTTAGCAGGTCGGCAAGCAGCGCGCCTTCACATAAGGCTTCCGTGAACGTTCCGTTAGAGTTTTCGCACTCCAAGTCGAACCCCGGCTCTTTATTCGCTTCCCCATCTTTGTCGTCGGTTTCTTCACCAACTAATACAACTAACGAAGGCCATGGAAGATTGTCCGGCCACAATTCAACTAATTTCGCAGCATTAGTACAAATCAGGGGACTTCCGATAACTGAGCAATCGAGTCCTGTCCCTAACGCACCTAACGCACCTATGTCTTTTAAGTTTAAATCTAAAATTTTAGTGATTTCATCTTGAGCGTCCGGTCCGACGGTACCATCAAACTCACCACTACATTCGAATTCCACAATTAAACCGAGAAGGCTATTTAATACGTCTACTTTCAATACTCCTTCTTCGATAACCACAGGTTCTTTTACCGCCGTTAACGCCCCGCTGACTAACCAGACGGTTTCAGCGGATGCACCCGTCGCCATCGCGCCAAACGCGAACAGTGCGAGCAAGGCGATACCTAGAATATTGATCTTCTTCATCGTTATCTGCCTTTCACCCATCTGAGGCATGGTCGGTGCCTCGTCAGAGGCTGGATTGACGGTCGGACCCGCGCTCATCCATAGGTCAGAGGGTCGCAGGCCCGACCCTTCTTTCAAACCATTGCAGATAATGCCAGGTATGTCAAGGCTAAAGTCAAGTTTTGTTTCTGACTCGTCTCAGGCGCTTGGTGTGGTGTTGTTTTGGGCATTGTGTGGTTGTGATGTGGGTGTTTTGGTGTGTTGTTTGTCCGTTTTGTGCTGTGAAGGTTGTTGGCATGGTGAGTTTGGTGTTGCAGAGGTTGCCGTTTGCTGCTAGTGCGGAGTTTGGTCCTTGTGGTAGTGATAGTTGGAAGCTGGTGACGGGTTGGTCTGGTACGGTGCGGAATGTGCTGCTTGTGATTCCGTGCTTGTTGATGAATGTTTCACCGTGCAGGTCTATCGTGATCCCGTAGCCTTGTAGGACTATTATTAGTTCGGGGAATTTAGCACCGCCGTGACTGACGAAATAGGCTGGGCCGGTGAGGGGTACCGGCAATATGGGTGTGATCGCGGTTGCGTGTCCTACCCTGGAGGCTGTGGGGCATGCTGCGGGGTTAGCTTCGAATGTTTTGTCTGGGCATGCTTTTTGTAGCGTTGTGAGCCGGGATGGTAGCTGTCGGGGGAGGTTCACCTTCACGGAGTGTATGTTGGCCTGTGATCCTTGGGGAGCTTTGGGATAGACCAGCGTAACGTTCAGACTTGCGCCCTTCGTACGCGATGTCCTGCCCGATGTTGAGACTTTGAAAATGGGTTTGAAAGTTAGGTTTGCGCAGTCCGCGGCCTGGAACGGTGTGCTCACGTTCACGGGTACTTGACCGGCGGGGTTCGTGAAGTCTCCGCCCGCGCCCGTAACAGTGTTCATAATGAGCATTCCGGCGCAACTGGTGGGGTTCAGAATGAACTTTGGACGATCGATGTAAACGTGAATGTCGCGGACGTGGACTACTATCCCGTCGATAATATGCGGTATCTGGTCTGACCCGGCGGAATCTACTTCTACCTGTGCGGTGATGGGATTGATCCGCAACGCGAAACGAATGACCACGGTACCGATATCGAACGGTCCCACAACGGCGGACGTCACGGATACTATCGAGAGTGCCGAGCCGTGGTAGGGACCAGCCAAATATACTTTGCCCGGTGTCCACGCTAAGATGCTGCCGACTCCCGCACCTACGAGGGTGTGTCCTATTTCGCTTGCCGCGGGACACGACGGATGATCGATCTCCTGATGACCCGTGGCCTGCTTGGCTGCTTCTATCTGCGCGTCAGGGCAGAATGGTATCCCGGTCAGATTACCTGTGAGTCCTGGTGGCAGTATGCTCGTGAATTTCGTGATCTCCTGTTCACCATCTTCGCGCAGAATACGCAAATAGAACGGCGAATAAGAACCCGCGTTATTGTTCTGCGAACCGGTGATAGCCCGCGGGGTAAACGGTGGGACACCACCCGAGGGACAAGCACCACCACCAATACCACTAGAGATGGGGAACGGAGGACTGGACAGGACACGCGGTTCTTCTGGTGCTGACCACGGCGCGAACGATGCACGCGCAGAATAGGTACCGCAGACAGGCGGGCTGACCAACGGTGCCGTAGCACCAGGACGGAACTTCAAAATGAAATGGTTGAACGGTTGCTGTGGAGTGTTCAGGAACGTCGTTACCAACTGTCCCGTTATGGGATCCAAATGGATCTGTCCCGCGACCTTCACGATGATCCCTCGATCGGGGAGCTTCGCAACGATATACAATGCTGTCAGTGACCCGTTGGGATGGCCTGGTTCGCTGAAGGGATTATTGAACGGTTGAGCGACATACACCGCACCAGTAATCTTCTCCGAGAGAACAGGTGTTTCGACTTCCACAGACCCTATCTTGGATTCCGGGGGACAACCTTCGCCCGGCAACGACGAAAAAGTCTCAGACGCATACTCTTGCGGGGTACACGCCCCCAGACCAGACCCCGCGGACGGGTTGATCGTGAAGCCCACGGGCAACGCAAACGTAGTGTCCTTCAAATGCGACGTAGCGACCGACAAAGGTTCGCTCCAACGCTGCGGGACAGTGACCGATACGTCCAGCCCGCTCGGGGATTCCACAGAAGAAGTCGTCGGCGACGCTTCCATCGAAGGATCAAACGGCACCCTCTCACACCCACTGATAGGACGCGGACCCAAGATCGGCCCAACTTCACCCACAGCCAACCCGGGACCAACGAGTTCGAATTCCGCGGTAGCACGCGATGACTTTTCGGGTTCCTCCCACGATGACGCGCTCACCGACGAGCCTACCTGTCCGCAACTCGTGGGGTTGGCAAGGAATGGACGAACGGGAAAATTCGCCTTCTCCCCACCAAACTCACAGACCAATGGTAAAGCAGTAGGGGGAAGAGCGCTGCACTGCAAACCACGTTCTTCGGTATGACCACCCATCGAAGCAGGACCTTCCGCAGCAGGAACACCCCACGTCGTCAAAGAAAAATTATGAGCTTCGCCTATCCTTTCGATATCCGGCGAAGTAACCGTCAACGCTGAATCTTCCGGACGGACACTCGCGAGCAACACCGCTGTCAACGTGAACACCTTCAACCCAAGCTCCGCCGTCACACCAAAACTAGACGTTTCCATATTATAAACAGGACCAATCAACTTTTCCAAACCACGCCCAAGATTAGCTTCGAAGCTGATCATCCCGACCTGGCTCGCCGGAGGACAATTATTCCCCGTCCTTTCACCCGCAGCCAACAACTGACCAAACGTACACGTGGGAACAGCATTATTATTACCCGAAAAACCAGCAGGCAAATTCACAACCACTTCCCGAACATCATTATGAGTATGCCCCTGCGCATCATGAGCAAAATCCAACCTCGTCGTAAAATCCTCATGAGCACCAGCCTGCACCGTAGAAACAAGCTGACGAAAAGAACCAGGAATAATTTCAAAAGGTTCCGCAACATTCAACGCACCAAACGCAGCAGCACACCCAAAACACGCAAACACACACCACACACCAACAACAAAACAAACACGCACACCCCAACCACCACCACCAACCACACTACGAACCCTAAACACAAGACGCGACACCAAAAAACTCACTCTACCTCACCCTCCCCAAACCCACCCGAACGAGAACCCACCTTGACACCCAAACGAACACTCCCCGAATGAGCCTTCCTCCCCCTCTTGCCTTTCGACTTCGACTTAGACTTCACGCACCTGACACGAACACGCTTACCGTGCTTACCACGCTTGAAACACGGGCGCGGCACACCACGAGACTTAGACTTCGTCCCTTTTTGTGCTGGCAGGTTGCCCGGACCGTTGAACGTAGAGCTCGACGGTGTCTGATCGACCGGCGGGCTCACAGGGGTGGAACACGCGTCACCTTCACATTCAACAGGAGAAACCGGAGCGGGGAAACCACCACCAATACGCGCATCATAAATATCACCAGCACTATCATTATCAGCCGCCACCAAACCAGAATGAGTCGTGAAGAACACATCACGACCTTCATGAGCACTACCAAGCAAACCAACCAAATAACCATCAGTGCCAGGACTAATCAAACTCACACAACCAGCCAAACGAACACAACCACCAACACCAACACCACGCCACTCATACACATCATTCGACGGCGAACCACCAGGATGTTCAGGACACCCTTCGATACAGTTCGCGGGTTCAGCGGGCACTTCACCGTTCTGATCACCAGGAACCAAAGCAGACGGAGTCACAAAAAACGCGTAAGACCCATCACCAGACTCATACACCCGCCCAGGCACACCATCAACAGGCAACCCATTAATCAACGCGCCAGCTTCATTCTCAACACCCAACGCCGGTTCAGGATCAAACGGCGAAGCACACGACACACACTCAACCACATTATCCCTATTATCAAAACGAAACAACTGACCACATTCAGTCTGCTTACAATGCTCCACACCAGCAGGCAACCCAGTCACACCCAAAGCACGAAAATAATCAAACCGACCATCAGGACTAGGTTCCTGACCATACGCATGCTTGACCTGCACCAAATAACGCAAAACGCCCGAGATAATATCATAACGGTAGAGATCCGTGATTTCGCTTTCCGGGACAACCGGGGCTTCGGGAGTAAGCTGTTCCTGCGTAGCGAAATAGATAGCGGCAAACTGTTCAGAGACAACAAGACGCGCACCAGCACTCACAGGGATCGGTTTGGCACTCTTGGATTCGACATCGTACAGGAAGAGTTCGCCACTATTATTCACGAGTACGAGCACGGTGCCCTGCGCGTTAGCCGCACCGAACCGGTACACACCAAGATCACGCGTTTCAGAACCATCGATACGCACGTACAGGTGCGACGGCATCGAACATTCGCTACCCGGGACGGCTTCAAAGAACACACGCGAGCCATCCGCAGACACGGCATGACGATGACCCTGTCTTTCAGCGAAGCCTTCAGCGATCCTCGCGCCGCATGAGCCGATCTTCCCTCCACCAGAGAGCACATTCACCTGACGCAAACCACCTTCAAAATATTCATACAGATCGCTACCATTCACCGTACCCGTCGGAGAATCCAACAGCACGTGGTCTTCGATCTGCAAGAACAAATGGTTGAAGTCTTCAGACGATGCTACCCAACCACCACCACCAGACTGTTTACGCGCAACAGTCGCCACCGTCACGTACGGGCCACCAACAGGACCAGCACGAAATTCAACCGTCGGCGACGCGGACTTCACAGAATTTTCAGCGGTAGTCCACTTCGATTCAAACCCAAACCGAGTAAGATTACGATCAAAGACCCTTGGCAGATAACGATTGACACCAGCTTCAACCCTGGGTGCAGCCGCGGTCAACTGCCATCCCGTCGCAGTGCGAGAGAAAACATACGGGCCAGCACCGGAACCATAATGGGTCAACGCCGCTTCGTGCATGACATGTTCGCCATCCTCACCGACAAGCGCCGTCCCGTTCATAGTAAAACCGTACTGAAATAGTTCCTGTGCGCCTTCCTTGTTCACCGGCGTGACTTGCTCATACGCACGACAATCAGGCAAATGCAACGACAAACCAGTACGAAACTCCCCATTAGGACACACTTCCCCACCCCCAGAACCCACACCAGCCACCGCAGGAACACTCAAAACCTGCTCCTTACCAAACACCGTGCCCTGTGTATTCGACGCCACCACACGAAAACGATACTCCACACCAGCCCGCAAACCAGACACATCACCAGCCACAATCTGAGAATCAAAAACAACCAACCTCGCCTTTAACCCACGGAATTCCGCGTGAGTTGTTCCGGTCCCCGCGTCTTCTTCAGGGCCATTTTCGGCCTTAGCCCAACCCCCAGTTTCAAATTCTTCCTGGGTCACGTACTGGAAATGATAATGAGTATCGATACCAGCCTGCCGGACCGACGCGAACAAACGCAACGCATCACCATGAACCCCATGAACAGCAAACGTTTCCGCACGCGGCGGACCACCAGTTTCAAACCCAACCACATCAAGCGGACCACCATCAGAACTGGTCGCTACCCCATGACTATTCGTAGCATTAAGCCGAACATAATACATGGTGGCTGGTTGCAGGCCATTGATTTTCGCGCTCACCGGATGCTCGGCTTCGTCAGCTTCTGCCTGCGGAATCGTACCTTCCGCACCAGTCACCGGAGCCCAGGGCCCCGTTTCCGAAGGCCCCGCTTCAAAAAACCATAACGTTTCAAACGTCCCCGGATACACGAACGCACCGCCGCCCATATCCACCGACGACGCCATAATACTACCGATCGAACTCGCGGACAATACCGTAGTCGGGTGAACGAAACGCGTCGTAAAGGGAAGCGTTTCGAAGACACTACCCTTCGCATTGCTGGCCACCACACGAAGATAATATTTAGTTTCCGATTCCAGGCCTTCGATATTTGGTTCAATATGTAAGAAATCTTCCGTCACGCTCACAGAACCACTAGCAGCGGGTATCCCTTCTCCTTTTTCGAGGGCTTCCACGCTCTTGGCGTATTCAACATGATATACGGTCGCCAGACCATTAGACTCGACAGTAGCTTCAAACTTCGCCGACTTCGTACCAATACTATCCTGGACACCATCAAAGAACGTGAGACCTACAATTTCAGGATGACTAACAGCTGTAGTCGTAAATTCCGTCGCGGCCGTCACCGGCCCAGACGCATTTTCAGCACAAAGAACAGCATAATAGTGCGTTTTAGGCGTCAACCGATGAAGTTCGACCGTGAACAAAGACCCTTTTCCCGACGGGAATTCAACTATCCCGCTCCCACCAAGCGTCCCTTCTTTGCACGACGTGAGCGCGCCTTCGTTATACCGGATTTCCCAATGTGTATCCGAACCGAAAGGCTGGATCTGTCCACTGAGTAACACCCTGGTAGCATAAAAAGGTTCTTCAGGCCCAAAACCCAGAATTTCTGGCTTCCCCGCACTCCCGCCGCCCACGGGCGGGAAGACCTCGATAACGACCGTCACTACCCCAACCAGCCCCGCCAGGCAAGCAAGCGTGACCAGACGCCGCCTCGTGAAAACACGCAGGGCCCCATACAGTGGGGCCCTGCGTGAGGCGTACAGCAATACACGCACCCACCACGGTCTGGATGTGGACTCCATGCTCAATCGCAGGCTAGGGAGCGGTGACTACCCAGGTGCCGAACCCAGAAGCAGCCCCAGCTTCCAGGGTTATCAGGTTGAGATAGGCACCAGCCTTACCCGCACCAGGACTGCCCGTCTCAGCGTTCTGCACCGCGTTGAATGGGAAACCCGTAAGGTTCGTGAAAACCTTCGCGAAAATGCATAGGTTGCCTGGTCCTGCCGAAGGTTCGGCGACAGTACCACCGCATTCCCCGCTTTTGATCGCGGAGGCTTCTTTAAGTTCACCCGCGCCTTCGCCCGGCCCGATCAAGTGCGCCACCGGTTCCACGCTAAGAGGAATAGGATAGGACACAGCCACATACCGTATTTCGTGTTCGGCCGCGCTACCGCTAATAGCCCACTGACCCTGCTCAGTCTTGCCAGACGGCAACGTACCACCAGCAGTCCAAGGAGAACCTTCTTTGCCTGCAGGACCTTCTTTGCCTGCAGGACCTTCTTTGCCCGTGCCCGCCGGGCCTTCTTTGCCCGCAACACCAGGCGCCCCAGCTTCGCCCCTAAGACCAACAGGACCCTGCGGACCAGGCGCACCAACAGGACCTACAGCACCACGCTTACCCTGCAACTGCTTGAGCACACTTGGCTTGATCTGCTTAGTCGATGTAATCAAAAATTTACTCGCCGCAAAAGCACCACCACTCATCGCAAACACAAGCACAAACACCACAACGACATTCACAAACCTAAACCTTCCCCCCAAACGAGAAAACACAACTACCACACCCCTCCACTAGGACAACAGAACCCAAACCAACCACATCTCACTGACAATACTGCTGTGTCTTGCCGGGCGGGTTTCCCGTCCGGCAAGACACACAACATCACACTAAAAACACCAAAACAAACTAACCTTTACGCCTATTACCCTTCCGAAACCTGGAGCGATAAGCCAGATGCCAGAACAATTAAACCTTCAGAACTAGTCAGCACATGCGCAGTAGTACCAGCTTCGGTACAAGGCTGGTTCTGTTCTGGAGTGAATACGCCTAACACGTCCGTGGCCAGATTCGTCAACACGGCCGTCAGCTGGGATTCACATAACCCTTCAGTGAAGGTCCCACCAGAATTTTCGCACTCGAAATCGAAACCGGGATCTTTTGCAGGATTTTCATTAACTAACACTAATCCAATAACGTCTAAGACTTCTGTACCCACTAATTCGAGTTTTGTCTCCCACGGGAGATTGTCCGGCCACAATTCAACTAATTTCGCAGCATTACTACAAATCACCGGCGCACTCTCTCTCTCTCTCTCTCTACCTGAAATCCTTTTCGGAACCAAAAGTCGACTGTG
>Ga0207129_1090_pt1 | contig 16901 bp, 15 predicted proteins | sample Alteio_BWMinHeat_15_FD_153517 | JGI IMG/M metagenome (GOLD analysis project Ga0207129, IMG submission 153517) | Enriched cells from forest soil in Barre Woods Harvard Forest LTER site, Petersham, Massachusetts, United States -... | ecosystem: Environmental > Terrestrial > Soil > Temperate forest >... | reverse complement strand
AATAGGCGAACCTATTCGGCTAACAGGGCCTGCTTTTCCTGACGTGACGTTAAATGGCATGATTACTGCGATTAATCATCAAGCGCAAATGCAAAATGATATGCCTGATTTTGCGGTGATGATAACGGTACCGGAGATGACAACAAAAGCACAAAGCATCATTCACGTCGGCATGACCGCGAATATTGACATCATTAGCAATGAAGGCCAGCAACTTTGGATTCCCATGCGAGCTGTGATTGAAAAACAAGGGCAAGCTTACGTGCAGCTGTTTGACAGAAAAACCCATGCCGTGCACATGGCCCGCATTACAACCGGATCAACAACAGCAGATGATGTTGCTGTGTTAGCTGGCTTACAAGCAGGAGATCACATCCTTGTCCCTGATTCAGCTGACTAATATCAGTAAAATTTACCCACTGAAGAAAAGCAGTTTCACTGCTTTAAATCAAGTGAATTTATGCGTTGAAAAAGGCGAAATGCTTGCGATTTGTGGGCCATCAGGATCAGGCAAATCGACGTTATTAAATATGATAGGTTTATTAGATAGGCCGACAGTTGGGCAATATTATTTTAATGGGCATGATGTATCAACGTATACTGACCGTCAGCTAGCCGCATTACGCAATCAAAGCATTGGCTTTGTGTTTCAATCTTTTTTTCTCATGCCACGCCTGACTGTACTACAAAATATTTTATTACCAACGACTTATAGCAAATTAAAAATCAATCCTGCGCGTGCAAGTGAATTATTATCACAACTACACATTGCACATCTTGCTAATCATTTTCCCAATCAATTATCCGGTGGACAGCAACAACGCGTTGCGATTGCACGCGCACTGATAATGCAACCATTTTTAATTTTAGCTGACGAACCCACCGGTGCACTGGATGCTGAAACAAGCAGTGAAATCATGTCTATTTTTGCTGCACTGCATACAGCGAGCCACACCATCATTATTATCACGCATGATCATAAAGTGAGTGCGCAATGTCAGCGAGTGATATCGATTAATAAAGAAGATAGGGAATAAAAAAAACCCCCGCAATCGCGAGGGTTCTTGTATCACGGTACAACGGCTTACATCATGCCGCCCATACCACCCATACCGCCCATGTCACCGCCGCCTACAGGTGCTTCTTTCTTAGGCAGATCAGTAATCATACAGTCGGTGGTAATCATCATGCCAGCAACTGAAGCTGCTTGTTGCAATGCTGTGCGGGTCACTTTGGTTGGATCCAAGATGCCCATTTCTAGCATGTCGCCGTATTCGCCGGTTGCGGCATTGAAGCCGTAGTTGCCTTTGTTTTCCATCACTTTGTTCAACACAACAGAAGCTTGGTAGCCTGCGTTGCTGACGATTTGAGACAATGGCGCTTCTAATGCACTGCTGACAATGCGAATACCAACGGTTTGTGTTTCATTGTCGCCTTTGAGGTTTTTGATCGCTTGGATCGCACGAACCAAGGCCACACCGCCACCAGGAACAACGCCTTCTTCAACCGCTGCTCGCGTCGCATGCAACGCATCTTCAACACGTGCTTTCTTTTCTTTCATTTCGATTTCAGAAGCAGCACCCACTTTGATCACCGCAACACCGCCAGCGAGTTTCGCCACGCGTTCTTGCAGTTTTTCACGATCGTAGTCAGACGTTGTTTCTTCCACACGGCCTCTTAATTGCGTAATGCGATCTTCGATATCTTTCTTCTCGCCTGAGCCATCAATAATCGTTGTGTTATCTTTGGTCACATGGACGCGTTTCGCTGAACCCAAGTCTTTGAGCGTTGCTGCTTCTAATTTCAAGCCGACTTCTTCAGAAATCACTTGCGCACGCGTCAACACAGCAATATCTTGCAGCATTTCTTTACGGCGATCACCAAAACCAGGTGCCTTCACCGCGCAAACACGCACAATACCACGCATGTTGTTGACAACGAGTGTGGCTAACGCTTCGCCTTCCACATCTTCTGCAATCATCAACAAAGGACGGCCAGCTTTGGCAACCGCTTCGAGCACTGGCAATAAATCGCGAATCGACGAGATTTTTTTATCAGTGATCAAAATCAGCGGATTATCCAATTCAACAGACATATTTTGTTGATTGGTAATGAAGTAAGGTGACAGATAACCGCGATCGAATTGCATCCCTTCGACGACATCGAGTTCGTTTTCAAGACCAGAACCTTCTTCAACCGTAATAACCCCTTCTTTACCGACTTTGCCCATGGCGTCAGCAATAATGCGACCGACGGCATCGTCAGAGTTGGCAGAAACCGTACCCACTTGCGCAATGGCTTTGTCATCCTTGCAAGGCACGGATTGCTGTTTCAACGCTTCCACAACATGCGCAACAGCTTTATCGATACCACGTTTCAGCTCGATGGCACTGAAGCCAGCGGACAACGCTTCGATGCCCTTACTCAATACAGCTGCAGCCAACACCGTTGCCGTCGTTGTGCCATCACCTGCCACATCAGACGTTTTGGACGCCACTTCTTTGACCATTTGCGCGCCCATATTTTCAAACTTATCTGCCAATTCAATTTCTTTGGCAACCGTCACACCGTCTTTGGTAATGGTTGGTGCGCCAAAGGATTTGTTAATGACCACATTGCGACCACGTGGCCCAAGCGTCACTTTAACCGCTTTAGCCAACTTATACGCACCACGAAACAGTTTTTTACGACCAACTTCACCGAATCGAACATCTTTAGCCATGATGATTTCCTCTTAATTCAATAGATTAAAACGATAGTTATTCAATAACGCCCAGAATATCGTTTTCGCGAACGATGAGATATTCTTTGTCAGCTAATTTCACGTTTGTACCCGCATATTTGCCAAACAAGACCTTATCACCCACTTTGACTTGTATCGCTTGCACTTTACCGTCGACACATTTGCCAGGACCGACAGCCAGGACATCACCTTGCAGGGGTTTGTCTTGATTTGCAGTATCTGGAAAGACAATACCACCAGCACTTTTAGTTTCTGGATCTTGCGATTTAATCACAATGCAGTCATGCAAAGGACGTATTGGAGTAGACATGTTCATTCTCCTTTAGTTCTCAAAATAAAAATTCACCTGATTTAAGCTTATAAAAGCTTGTGTTCAGGTGATATATAAGGCCGTCTTAAGACGCTTCAAGGGGAGAAAGAAAAAAATTACAGCACCAGCAGCACCAGGACGTCTTGTTCGTCCACTTTGTACACAACTTGTCGCGTGCCAATTTCTTCGCTATACAAGCCTGTCATCCCGTCAATTTTCTTAGCCCCTGGCAAACGAGGATTGACGGATAACACATCCATTAATTTAATGATTAACTTCTGCTCTTTGGGCTGTAATGCGCTTAAATGTCTGCCGGCGGCGGGAGCAATTTTGATTGAATAAGGGGTATGGGTCATGAGGAGATACTCGTTTGATCTTTAATGAATTCAAGGGTCAAAAAGCCCACTGCACGCGCTTCTTTTAGCGCATTGGTTGCGGCTTCTAGTAGTTGTTTGGTTTGAGAACGCTTGAGATCAGCCCAATCTTCCATGGGGATGAGGACCGCGATTTCCTTATCGCGACGTGTTAACACAATGCGCTCTTTACTATACGATACCCGACTTAATAGATCAGAGAACTCTTCTTTTGCTTCTATGGTACTTAAAAACATCGTGGTCATGATGCTATCCTTATGATTAATTCATCCTAAAAAAAATTAAAGCATTTTATTTTTCCATCGCCTCCTCGTAATTCCCTAATGCTGCCAAGCTATTCAACTTCGCACGCTGATAAAAAGCCTGTTGCGCCGCGGCAACAGCAGTAGACTGCCCTGCCCATGCCTTCATGCAATTATCTTGTAGCGCCCTTGCATAGGAGAAGCTGACATTCCACGGTAGCGATCCTTTAGCATTCATTGCATTAAGATGCGCTGTCGCCTGCTGCGGCGTCTGCCCACCAGACAAGAAGTTGATCGTTGGCACCGTTGCCGGCACGGTCGCGCGCAACACGCGCAATGTTGCATCAGCCACCGCCTGCACACTTGCAGGCATACGGCAAGCCTTGCCATTAATCACCATGCTCGGTTTCAAGACGGTATAAGCCAAATTCACTTTATGCGCAAAAAGCGCATTAAACACCGCATGCAGCACCGCTCTCGATGCTATTTCACACTGCTCAATCGTATGCTCACCATCAATCAGCACTTCAGGTTCGACCATTGGCACAATTCCCGCCTCTTGGCAGCAAGCCGCATAACGCGCGAGCACTTCGGCATTCGCCGCAATCGCCAAGCAACTCGGCGTGTTAGCTGAGATAGTGTACACCGCCCGCCACTTAGCAAACGATGCACCCTTCGCTTTATATTCAGCAAGGCGCTGAGGCAAGCCATCGAGCCCTTGCGTCACCATTTCGTTATTCGTATTTTGAAGTGGAATCAAGCCCTTATCAACCTTAATCCCGGCAAGTATCCCGGCATCCGCCAATGCTTGAGGGAAGGGAGTAGACTGCAGATTTTGTTGATTTAAGGTTTCTTCGAATAAAATCACACCAGCGATAAACGCATTAATGTTGGGTGTCGTCATTAACAAATCACGATACGCTCGGCGATTGTCTTCAGTGGTAGCAATGCCAACTGCTTCAAAACGCTTGCTAATGGTCGCGGTACTTTCATCAGCGGCCAAGATGCCCTTGCCGCGGGCAGTGAGTCTGCCGATCGTGGTTTTCAAATCGTGCGTGAAGTCGGTCATGTATCGCGATTCCCTATACGTATTAATGTGGGCGAAGGGTAACACAAAAGAAGCGGCGTTTAAAGAGGGTGCCGCTATTTTTTGAGCTTGGGCGTATGCACAGACGTTGGGTAGCAAGACGGGACTTTCCATTGGTTATAATCATCAAGAAACGATTTGCGATCCTTGATGTTAGCTTCTCGTTTTTCATTATGCGCTTTAGGTTTATCTGTCCTATAGCTTTCAATGGCATCCCATGTCCTCTCGCTATGCAACAAATCGACAGAAGATCCATTTAATGATGCTTTGAAACCAAAAAAAGGCAAGCTCGAACTGCTTTGTCTTTTAGCGCAGACATTCACAGCAGCATTAAAGTCTAGGAGATAATAGGCACTTGTCAGTCCAAAATAGCGATATGTTATTTTGCAAGAGCTAGCAAATATACTTGCACGATCTTCCACATCTCTTTTATCTTGATTGAAGGCAATAATCTTATTATCTATAATAAATTTCTGGATTTCTATTCTATCCTCACTATTCATTCTCATTGCATTAATAGCATATGCAAAATTTAAATATTGATCACATTTATTTGTATTCTTATCGTTAGACAACAACGCCATCAGTGCTTCCTGAACTAGCTTCTTACACAGATTTCCAGCAATCGCATCCAATGACAGGCCCATTCTATACTGCTCCGCAAACCAATCCAAATCACTGCTAGTGCGAGCAAGAAAATAAATCAAACCAATATGAAATTGAAACTCATCAGCTGGCATGGTCAAATTTTTACTTCCAAATGGCTCATCACCACGAGGTGGTTTCATCGCAATTAAAATATGTGGGTGCCCAGCATTTCGATGTGCTTCTCGCACACTTTTTAATTCTTTATCATCATCATCAATAAATACAACCACATCATTTTTTTTCACTTTCGCATTTTCCAACCATTTAATATATACCTCACCCTTTGGTGGATTGAGGTTGCCCTTCTTTTTAATGATATTAGAATAAACTTTATCTCTTTCTGTGTAATAAGTAATATAGGCTTCTCTGTATTTAGCTATGGCATCTTGTTGTGCCGGTGTTAAATCCGAGACCTGCGGCTGAGTACGCGGAATCAAATCAATAAATTCTTCTATTGTTCTCTCTGATTTTATTTCACCATTAAGATGGTTTCTCAAGTCATCTTTCGCACAAAAAATTACCTTATCTTTGGATGTCAGATATAATGTATACGCTGCATATAGCTCATCCAATTGTGCTTCTGTCATTTCTTTCTTTTCATTATGCTTAAAGATACTCGCTATCAATGTTTTGTTATCTTCTCCTTTAAAAAGATAGCTAAACACTTCTCTTTTTTCATCTGCCTTTTCTTGGCACAATATGTTACTAAATCTTTGGCCAGTTTCATCTTTTGCATTTATAAAATGCTTGGCGACTTCTATTGCTGCCTTTTCAAATGGTCTAACATACAGCTGATAAGCTGCGCCCAGTGTAAAATTCGAGCAACCTCCATTTGCAAAGACAATATCCAGAGGCATCAGTACTTTGCGAATATTAAGTTTCACTTCATCAATTAAAATATCTCTCAGCCCCAAACAAGCGTAAGTTACTTTTTCCCCACCCCAATTAGTTAATAGATCAAAATGCTTTTCTTCGAGAAACCAGCCTAATGTATCAAGCAAAATTTGATTGTATGTATTTTCACGGGGAGCTTTTGCCACCAGCAATGTATTATCTACGTCCACTAAAAAATGTACGCTTCCAGATTCAGTGAATACTGCTACTTCTGATTTCTCGTCTGGATTTTGGGGCAAAAGTGTATTGTACTGCATAACAAGCCTCGAAATGGGTGTTAGTTAGATTAATTTTATGTGCAATTTTTATTATATTTATACTGCACAAAATTTTACCACAGTTTGCGCACTGTGGCAAAATTTGTTTTTTTTTCGAGAGTTTGACTGCAGACAATCTGAAGATAAAACTTAAGGCTGTTTCACAAACGATGCTATCACTTTCTGCACAATGGCATCATAGTATTCAGGCTTCACGAAGCGATGCAGCACAAACAGGCGTCGCGATAAAACAAAAGAGGGGTTGGCGTTTTGGCCTGTCACGATGTCAAATAGCACATCTTCGTGCGTATGCGTGTACAATGCGAGTCCTGCGAGCGTGTAGTCACCACCATTCATCAAATCATGAATCACATAAAGCAACACTTCTTTTTCTAGCATATCGTCCTCCAATTCTGCTTCTGATCGAATTAATTTACAGTAAAATTGTTTGTTAGCTTTAATTATTGCTTGGATGTCACGATAAATTTCTTCAAGGATCAGGTTTTCTAATAACAACATTTCAAGCTTCGTTAGCTGCGCTGGATTGCAACCCACACGATGACACAATAACTCTGCGAACATCACATCCATTTCTCCTTATGTTAAGGTTAAAAAAGAATTAAAAATCAACTTATTAATGAGGATATCAAAACATCAACGTCGATGAAGCGCTAGCGTTTAATTGCAAATTTGTCGAGATGATTTGTTTTGAGTGTGAATTAATTTGATTAATTTATGGACAATTATCGTATGCACGTATGGTAATGCATTACCAGATATGGCGCACAAACCTAGTAATGCATTCCCACCTTAGCAAGTTGTGCTTAATGATCTGCTTGATATCGCTTCACACTCGCTAAAATTTCCTCATGCGCAGCAGCAACGCCTTCAAAATCATCGACTTTCACCCATTTGCCTTTCTCTAAATCTTTGTAATGCATAAAGAAATGCTTGATGGCAGCGAGCAATGATGGGTCGAGATCTTCTGGCTTTTGAATGGTCGAAAAGCGTGGCGTCAGTTTGTCGATAGGAACAGCTAAAATTTTGGCATCTTTGCCCGATTCATCGGTCATGCGCAGCAAACCAATTGGCCGACAGCGCAATATCACGCCTGGCGTCAGCGAAAACGGCGTGATGACCAGCACATCGACAGGATCGCCGTCTTCTGCAAGCGTGTGCGGGATAAAGCCATACTCACAAGGGTAAACCATAGAGGTGCCTAAGAAACGGTCGACCATGACCATGCCACTTTTTTTATCGATTTCGTATTTGATCGGCGCACTGTGCGATGCAATTTCAATCACCACATTCACATCGTATGGCACGTTCGTCCCGACCGCTAAAGCCTCTATTCCAGACATACTTTTTATCCTCTTTTATTGAATTGACTAGACCGGTAGTGTACTGTGCATAGCAAATTCTGCAAGTCTGCAAACCAACACGAGGCCCTCATTATGAATACTGTCTGCATTATCCCCAGTCGCCTGCACTCTACCCGCTTGCCGCGTAAACCCCTGCTGCCGATTCAAGGTAAGCCGATGATCCAATGGACGTATGAAAATGCGCACGCGTGCCGGCAGCTCAATAAAGTAGTGGTTGCGACTGATGCACCCGAGATTGCGGCAGTCATTCAGGCTTTAAATGGTGAAACGGTCTTGGATGACAGCCCATTCACCACTGGCAGCCAGCGCGTCGCCAGTGCCAGCCGGTCTTATCCTGAAGCTGATATTATTATTAATTTGCAAGGCGATGAGCCGTTTATTAAACCCAACATGCTCATGCAACTGATTACCGCTTTTGATGATGACACTGTACAAATGGCAACGCTTGCCTACCCACTTGCTGCAAGCAAATACACCTCTCCTGCAAGTGTAAAAGTCATCACGAATTTAAAAAATGATGCGCTCTATTTTTCTCGCGCTCCCATTCCTTATCACCGCGAAAAGGTAGACAAGATTCCTGTTTATAATCATATGGGCGTGTATGCTTTTAGACGCGATTTTCTCTCTATTTATGCGGCACTTCCGCAAACACCGCTGGATGCGTGCGAATCCTTAGAACAATTGCGTGTGCTTGAACATGGCTATGCGATTCGCGTCTGCGTATGCCTTGATGCAACGCTTGAGATCAATACGCCAGAGGAATACGAAGAAGCGCAGGCGTTTTGTTATACCTAGCGCGGATCCGCAAATCACGTTTTCGGAATTTACGGATCCAGATGAAGGGTGTATAATGGATCCGTAAATTCAGATTTCTTAATTTGCGGATCCGGCCTATGACACGGTTTATTGGTAGAACAGCAGAGCTAAATAAGCTATCAGCCCTTGCACAAAAGAAGACAGCTTCTTTTGTGATTGTGCGAGGGAGGCGTCGTATCGGCAAAAGCCGCTTGGTGGCAGAGTTCAGCAAACATTTTGATCATTTCTATCACTTCGAAGGTATCGCGCCAGTTGCTAACATGAGCGCAGAAGATCAGCTTAACGAATTTTCAAGACAAATAGCGCGAGAATTTAAGACAGCCTATGCGCCCTATGAAGATTGGAGCGATGCCCTCTGGGCTGTTGGTGAGCGCGTGCAAAAAGGGAAGATACTATTATCATTCGATGAAATCTCCTGGATGGGCAGAAACACCCCCACTTTTCTCAGTAAAATAAAAAGTTTTTGGGATAATCATCTCAAAAAAAATGACAAACTTATGTTCATTGTATGTGGATCGGTATCTGCTTGGATTGAAAAAAATATCTTAAGTAGCACAGGCTTTGTCGGTCGCATTTCCTATACATTAACCCTTGAAGAGCTTCCTTTAACAGACTGCGATGCATTTTGGCCCAAAAATATTGCAGCTTTTGAAAAACTAAAAATCCTTGCTGTCACCGGCGGCATTCCTAAATATTTAGAAGAAATCGACACTAAAATACCCGCAGAAGATAATATTCGATCGCTTTGTTTCAATCGCGGTGGGATGTTAGTTGAGGAATTTAAACAAATATTTTCAGATTTATTTTTACGCAATAGTAGTTTGTATCAGAAAATAATAGAAACACTTGTTGGCGGCGCCAAAACGCGTAGTGAAATAAGTCATCTATTAAATATTGAATCCGGCAGTCGGCTTTCAGAATATTTAAAAGAGCTTGAGTTGGCAGGATTTATTACTAGAGATTACAGCTGGAATATCAGATCCGGCAGAGATTCTAAATTATGCCAATATCGATTACACGACAATTACTTCCGGTTTTATTTGAAATACATTTTTCCCAACATAAGCAAAATTGATCGCAATAACTTTCAATTTAAGTCGCTCACCGCCTTGCCAGAATGGCAAGCAATAATTGGATTACAATTTGAAAATTTAGTTCTAAAAAATAGAGCACTGATTTATGAGGCCCTTCACCTCTCACCACATGATATTATTTCTGAAAATCCTTTTTATCAGCGCAAGACAACTGATCATCCTGGGTGCCAAATTGACTATTTAATTCAAACTAAATTCAATACGTTATATGTGTGCGAGATTAAATTCATTAAAAATTTAGTTGATTCAACCGTTATCCATGACGTACAGCATAAAATTAACGCTATCAAGACGCCAAAAGGCTACTCTTTTCGTCCAGTGTTAATTCATGTGAATGGCGTCACGGAAGACGTTGCTGAAAGCGATTTTTTTGCGGCGATTATTAATTTTTCACACTTTTTGCATCCCGCTGGAACAAAAACACAGCCAGAGCAGAACTAAGTGTCAGGAGCATCATTAATAAAATAGCACCTGAAAAATTGCCTAACAGTGAAGCGAGCCATCCGGTTAAAAATGGCGCGAGAATGCCGGCTAAGGCAAAGGCACCGTCCATAATGCCTAAACTCGTTGCGGCTTTATCAAAAGCCAAATCCGCATTGATCGCATAAAAAGCCGAATTTGGCATCAAACCAAACGCAACGCCAAAAGTAATGCCTAAAATAGCCATGGTTTGCGAATGACTAAATACCACCGGCAGAAAACAAAGCACAGACAAGATTTGGCAAATCCAGATTAAATGCGTACGTGATGCGCGAATGGTTTTTGTTTTCTTCCACAACCAATCGGAAATCATTCCGCCTAGCAAAATAAAAATCGTTGCCGAAAACCAAGGTGCAATTAAAAACCAGCCGACGGTTTGCAGTTGCATATGATAGGTTTGTTCAAGATAACCAGGTAGCCAGGTGATCGCAAAAAATAATAAATAACCAAAGGCAAAAAAAGCATAGTTGTTTGTGAGTAGTACACGATTAGTGAGCAAATAACGCCACGAGGTGCGTGTAGATTTTTCCTGCATCATCTCTTGGTAATTATCTTCAAGCAGCTTTCGCTCTGCTGGCGTGACCAAATGACTTTGGTTCGGTTTGTCCCGATAATAATAGCACCAAATACAAACCCAAATGACGCCTAAACAGCCTAAGATAATAAACATGATACGCCAACCAAACGCTACAATTAAGTGCGCAATAAACGGCGCACCTAGCACAGAGGCAAAAGGGACAGCGGCTAAACTCAGTGCTAATGCCCGTGCGCGTTCCTTCTGCGGCAACCAATCAGCCACCACTCGCGTTAGCGCAGGAAAACTAGGCCCTTCTGACAGACCCAGCAATAAACGAAAAACAAATAACCAAAAGAATCCTGTGGCCAAACCAATTAAAGCGCAGGAAATAGACCAACAGATGCCAAAAATAGACCATATTTTTCGCGAGCCAAACCGATCAACCAAGAGACCGCCAATGACCGTCATCGCGAGGTAACCAACGCCAAAGGCTGCAGCCATGCCGCCAAACGCGGTGTTATTTAAATGGAATGTTTGCTCGATTGGCGTCACCGCATAAGATAATGCCGTTCTATCTAAATAAGTAATAATGCACGCTAAGAAAGCAAGGGCGACGATAAACCATCGAAAACGCTTCATCCCGATTATCCTTTTGATTATAATCATCAATTCATAATGTATTTGTTAGGCACAATATATTCAAGCTATTTTCGAGGTTAGCTATGCGCATGGATAAATTTACCAGCACGTTTCAAACTGCTTTAGCTGAGGCGCAGTCGATTGCCCTTGGGCATGATAATGGCGTGATCGAACCGCTACATGTCATGTTGGTGTTGCTGCAAGAGGGCGATATCAGCGCTTTATTGACACAAGCACAGGTCAATGTGCCCGCTTTGCGCCAAGCTATTGCTTCGCAATTAAAACAATTACCCACCGTACAAGGCGTGGGTGGCGATGTGCATATTTCAAACAACTTAAATCGCGTGCTGAATTTGATGGATAAATTAGCGCAAAAACGGGGTGATCAATACATTGCCAGTGAATTATTTTTATTAGCCGCGCTAGAAGATCAAGGACCATTAGGTGACCTTTTACGTCAAGCCGGCGCAACCACCGCTGCTTTAGAACAAGCGATTGCGGCAACCCGCGCTGGCCAGCAAGTTGATGATCCCAATGCCGAAGAAAAACGCAATGCGCTCGCAAAATATACGCTCGATCTCACCGCTCGTGCTGCACAAGGGAAGCTTGATCCTGTGATTGGGCGCGATGCAGAAATTCGTCGCACGATTCAAGTGTTACAACGGCGCACAAAAAATAATCCGGTATTAATTGGTGAGCCAGGGGTCGGTAAAACTGCCATTGTCGAAGGACTGGCGCAGCGTATTATTAATAAAGAAGTGCCTGAAGGCTTGCGTGATAAAAAATTATTGGTGCTCGATTTAGGCGCTTTAATTGCTGGCGCCAAATATCGTGGTGAATTTGAAGAGCGGTTAAAAGCGGTGCTGAAAGAATTGAGCCAACAAGCAGGTCGCATCATTCTCTTTATCGACGAATTGCATACGATGGTGGGTGCTGGCAAAGCCGAAGGCGCAATGGATGCAGGAAATATGTTAAAACCAGCGCTTGCACGCGGCGAGTTGCATTGTGTTGGCGCAACTACGCTCGATGAATATCGCGAATATATCGAAAAAGATGCAGCATTAGAGCGTCGGTTTCAGCGTGTGCTGGTTGATGAACCGAGTGTCACCGATACCATTGCGATTTTGCGTGGCTTGAAAGAACGCTATGAAGTGCATCATGGCGTTGAAATCACTGATGCTGCAATTGTTGCTGCAGCTACTTTATCGCATCGCTATATCAGCGATCGTTTTTTACCTGATAAGGCAATTGATTTAATCGATGAAGCAGCGAGCAATATTCGCATGGAAATCGATTCGAAACCTGAAGTGATGGATAATTTAGAACGTCGCGTGATTCAATTAAAAATTGAGCGTGAAGCATTAAAAAAAGAAAAAGATGAAAGCACTAAAAAACAATTAGAGAAATTGGAAGCCAATCTCAACAAGCTTGAAGCAGAATACAAAAAATTAGAAAGCATTTGGAAAGCAGAAAAAGGCGCGCTGCAAGATGCTAAATCGATCAAAAGCGAATTGGAAAAAGCACGCATGGCCTTTGATGTGGCCCGCCGCCGTGGTGATTTAGCAGCGATGGCTGAATTACAATATGCGCGTATTCCTGAGCTTGAAAAACAATTACTTGCAGCAGGCAATGAAGAGCAAAAACAAACGACGCAATTATTACGCAATAAAGTAACCGATGAAGAAGTCGCTGAAGTGGTATCAAAGTGGACACGCATTCCAGTTGCAAAAATGCTTGAAAGTGATAAGGCTAAATTATTGCAGATGGAAAAAGTCTTGCATGCGCGCATTGTGGGGCAAGGAGAAGCGGTAACCGCAGTGTGTGATGCCATTCGTCGTGCGCGAGCCGGATTGAGTGATCCAGCTAAACCGATTGGCTCTTTTTTATTTTTAGGTCCAACTGGTGTCGGCAAGACAGAACTTTGCAAGGCGCTTGCCGCATTTTTATTCGACACAGAAGAAGCAGTTATTCGCATCGACATGTCAGAATTTATGGAAAAACATACCGTCGCGCGCTTGATTGGCGCACCGCCAGGTTATGTGGGCTATGAGGAAGGCGGATACCTCACGGAACACGTCCGTCGTCGCCCCTATTCCGTTATTTTATTAGATGAAATTGAAAAAGCGCATCCAGACGTCTTTAATATTTTGCTGCAAGTGTTAGATGATGGTCGCTTGACTGATGGGCAAGGCCGCACTGTTGACTTCAAAAACACCATTATTGTGATGACTTCTAATCTGGGTTCTGATCGCATTCAAGATTTATCCAAAGAAAAAGATTATGCAGCGATGAAAAAAGCAGTGCTTGAAGTAGTCAGCAAGCATTTTCGACCTGAATTTATCAATCGCGTTGATGAAATGGTGGTGTTTCATCCGTTGGATCAGACGCAAATCAAGGCGATTGCCAGCATACAGTTACAACGCCTGCAGGCGAGACTTGCAACACGCGAGTATCAGCTGACGATCAGTGATGCAGCATTAGATTATTTAGCTGTAGCAGGGTATGATCCTGTGTATGGGGCGCGTCCTTTGAAACGCGCCATTCAACATGATGTCGAAAATCCGCTGGCGCAAGCGATCTTGTCTGGCGAATTTTTAACTGGAGATCCCATCACCATGGATGTTAATAAAGGACAGCTTGTTTTCTCAAAAACCTCTTCAATTTCATAAGGATACCTGCTATGTATACCCAAATCTTGTTTGCTGCTGACTTAGCTGAAGATGTGACTTATCTCGTTAACAAAGTGAAAGCGATTCGCGATTTAACGCACGCTAAGTTAAGCATGGTGCATGTCGTCGAGCCTTTGCCAGGTTATAGCTATGCCTATTTGGGGATAGAGGATATTGAAGGGCAGTTAATTGAAGAATCCAAACAAGGCCTCGCCCGTTTGGGAACAGAACTCAATGTGGCAACTGCTGATCAATATGTCGAAATTGGGCCGACCAAAGTCAAGATTCTCAAAATCGCCGAAGACATCAAGGCAGACTTGATCGTGTGCGGTAGTCACGGCCGTCATGGCTTGTCTCTGCTACTTGGCTCGACTGCGAATGCGATTCTGCATGGCGCCAAATGTGACGTGCTCACGGTGCGCTTACCAGAAGAAAAGTAGGACCGCATGGAGTACAAAGACTACTACCAAACGCTGGGCGTCGATCGTAAGGCGCCCGCCAATGCGATCAGAAAAGCATACCAGCATTTAGCGCAAAAATACCATCCTGATCGCAATCAAAACGACAAAACGGCCGAGGAAAAATTCAAGCAAATCCAAGAAGCTTATGCAGTCTTAAAAGACCCTGAGAAACGCCAAGCTTACGATGCCTTGGGTAGCAACTGGAAACAAGGCCAAGACTTTAGACCACCACCCGGTTGGGACGGTGCGCAAATGGGCGGCGGCGCGTGGCGTGCACAACGATTTGCTGAAGAAGACTTAAGAGGCCAAGGTTTTGACGGTTTTAGCGACTTTTTCAGCCAATTATTTGGCTTTGCCGAACGAACGCGTGGCGGTGGCAGTGGCGGTTTTGGTGGCTTTCAGCAAGCAGGCGAAGACGAGCGCGCAACAATCACCATCAGCTTGCAAGAAGCCTTTCATGGTGCCGTTAAGACGATACAGCTATCAACACCTGCCGGCATTGGCCGCTCTAGCCGCGCAGTGACGCGTACATTGAACGTGCGCATTCCAGCAGGCGCCCTGCCCGGTCAACAATTACGGCTGGCGAAACAAGGGATGCCAGGTAGAAGTGGCGGGTCTGCAGGCGATCTTTATCTCGAGATCGCCATCGCTCCCGATCCTCTTTACAGCCTACATGAGCATGATATTCATCTCACTTTACCGATCACACCTTGGGAAGCTGCACTCGGCGCGAGCATCAACGTGCCCACCTTGAACGGCCCAGTGACGCTCAAAGTTGCAGCAGGATCACACTCAGGCCAGAAATTACGTCTCAAAGGTCGCGGCATGCCAGGAAAAACCACAGGCGATCAGATCGTCGTCCTCAAAATTGAAACCCCACCTGCCCGCACCGCAGAGGACCGCGCCTTCTACAAAAAAATGGCGGAAGTGATGCCGTTTAATCCACGACCCACCGCTAGCTAACGTTTACAACGTTAGCTATACTAACGTTTACAACGTTAGGTGAGGCTATCATGGATATTTCCACATTAAATCAAATGCTTGCCGATGGAAAATATGATGAGCCTGGTCAATTTCCCCGGCTAGAACAATTAAAACAAATGTCATTTCAATTTGAAATAGACTTTGGCTTGAAAAAATTACCGGAAGAAAATGGGATCTTACTCATTCGCGGGGCCAGACAATATGGCAAAAGCACGTGGCTAGAACAACAAATTAAAGACACTGTCCGTACGTTTGGCAGTGGCACTGCATTTTATTTAAATGGTGAATACATTACTGATGGTGACCACTTAGAAAAAGAAATTGAAACGTTGTTAGCGGCTTTTAGCAAATTTGCACCCGTTAAGCGTTTATTTATCGATGAAGTCACTGCGATTGCTCATTGGGAAATTATTTTAAAACGTCTTGCCGATCGTGGGCGATTAAGTGATGTATTAGTGATTACCACCGGCTCCAAAGCGACTGACTTAAGACGTGCCAGTGAACGGCTGCCAGGTCGAAAAGGGAAATTATCACGTAGCACTTATCTTTTCACCCCTATTTCCTATCAAGAATATTACAACAAATGTCATCAAGTATTAAAAGAACATACCTTGATTGCTTATTTACTTTCAGGTGGTTCGCCTGTTGCAGGCAATACATTAGCTAAAGAAGGCACATTACCTGAATATGTGATTGAGTTAACCAGAGATTGGGTTGAAGGCGAAATTGCCGCAAGTGGACGAGGAAGAGCGGCATTATTAAATATTCTAACAACACTTTATCGTTATGGCACAACACCTGTTGGCCAAGCAAAATTAGCCCGTGAATCAGGCCTTGCCAACAATAGCATTGCTGCAGGTTACATTGAATTATTAAATGATCTTGGCTGTGTTGTGCCCGCTTATCCTTGGGATGTGAATAAAAAATTATTAATTTTACGCAAACCTTGTAAATATCATTTTACTAATTTATTAGTCGCTATCGCTTATTTTGATGGCAGAGTGCGCAGCATTCAGGATTTTTTAAATTTGCCATTAACAGAACAAGGTATATGGTACGAATGGTTGATAGCACAAGAATTATTGCGACGTTCTGCTTTGTTGGGGGAAACAACATTTGAACCATTTGCTTTTTATCAAGACAAAAATCACGAAATTGATTTCGTTACAAAACAAGATTATTGGCTTGAAGTCAAACGAGGCAAAAGCTCCTCATTAGAATTTTCATGGTTTGCCAATCAATTTCCTAAAGAAAAATTAATCGTTGTGAATACAAATCAGTTTGAAACACAGCATATAAAAGGC
>Ga0207129_1089_pt1 | contig 16965 bp, 16 predicted proteins | sample Alteio_BWMinHeat_15_FD_153517 | JGI IMG/M metagenome (GOLD analysis project Ga0207129, IMG submission 153517) | Enriched cells from forest soil in Barre Woods Harvard Forest LTER site, Petersham, Massachusetts, United States -... | ecosystem: Environmental > Terrestrial > Soil > Temperate forest >... | reverse complement strand
TGTTTGATCGCGCCATGCGTTGACGTCTGGGACTACGTGCTTGCCTTGTGCAAACGTCATTGACGTGAACAAGAATGAGATCAGTGCAATAGAGAACGTACGGCGCATGTTACCTCCAGTGATGAAACATTTCGTGGCAAAATCAACATCAATCGTGTTCGACCTTCAAAATCGGAAGAACGTGTGTTCATTTTATTGCTACAGCCAGCGTGTCATGGTGCGAACGAATGAACTGACGTAGATAGGGGCCGATCTGGTTGGCGGCCTTGAACCCAGCAACATGGGCGGCATCTTCCTGGTCTTTTTCAGGGATGTCCGCACTTTCGGAGTAGTGCTTGAGATCGCGATAACAACCGATGGTGAAGATGTCCCATGCAGCGCCTTGGTCACGAGTGAAGATGAAGTTCTCAGGTCGCTTCAGTTTGCGTTGGTAAACATTCTCCATCTGGCGTTCCGTCATTAATTCGGCGTGGCGGGCGGGTAAAGCTTGGAACATCTCCACATGGAAGAATTTGGAATTCGAAAATGCATTGCGCAGATCGGCAAGTGGCGGACCCTGTACGAAAACATCTTCTTGCGATGCGATCAGTTCGCTCCAGTTCGGCTGGAACGGTCTTGAAGCTTCAGCCTTCTTGCGTTTTGCAATGCGAGCAGTGTTGTAGAAGTCGGCGTAGCTACCCATCGGCCACAAGATGAGAAAGTCCCAATGATCACCCTGGCTGTGACGCATCCAAAGCGGGGCTTCATCACCTTCCGAGAGATGCGCCGCACACATTTTGTAGGCATCGATGAGCTCTTGATATTTTCCGGGAGCGGCCTGAATCAAAGATGTGCGGTAGAGATAAGTGGAGTCCGCAGCCATGGCACTGAAAGTACAAAACAACACCAACAGAATTAACAAACACGAACGCGAGAGAAGGCGGGTCATGGGCGTTCATTATAAAGACAATCATCCCCCATGACATACCCGGTTAGAAAAACATTGGCCGACCGTCCAAAGTGGTTTTTTGAACGGCCAGCCGAAGTGTTCGCTAAGCAGGGAGTGGTTGGTTCCCCGGTTCCAATTGTTGTTTCTTTTTCAGGGTCGCAGCTGAAATCAACGTGATGATCAACCCGACCGGAAACGGTTCAATGAATGTCATCAGCGAATTGATGATGGGGTTCTTGTACATCACTTTAAGCTTTTCGAACTCTTGGGCTTTTGCTTGTATCACGGCCGCACTGGCCCCTGAATTCTTCATCTGGTCGATCATATGTGCAGCGTACTTATCCATGAAATCTGGCATGAAGTTAAAGTAGATGATCTCCCATGTGAAGACATAGCAGATGCAAGAGATCAGAGTGATGGATATTCCGACTGCAAACGCTCTGCCAAACGAGATCTGGCCGTTACCAACATTGTCGCGATACGACCGGATCCCGAAAAACACCATCATGAACGAAAGCACCATGGTGGTATAGCCGAGCAACAATGAGTGGCCAAGCTTGTCCGCGAAAGGGACAGTGGCCGACATCAGAATAGAGATGATCGCACCTGAGATCAATCCGAACTTCAAAACTGTCTTCTGCATAAAAGTCTCCTTAGTTCAAGTGTTTGGTACAGGTGCAGGCTACGGGAATAATGAATCGTTGTCGTCACCCATTAGGATGATTTTGAGGTTTCTGTCTTAAAATCATCCCTTCTAGTGACAAAATTAGGCTATCAGGCCGAATTCTTTGCCTAGTTGGACGGCCTGAGTCCTTCGCTTAGCCCCTAGCTTGTCGAGCACCCGGCTGGAATGGGTCTTCACTGTGTTTTCACTGACAAACAGCTTTTCGGCAATCTCACGGTTGCTCAAGCCTTGAGCCATCAGCTCTAGAACCTCAAGTTCGCGGGGCGTGATACCTAAATCGTCAACCTTGCTTTGGTTGAGGATGAAAGGTTCGGAAGACGGAACTTGGACTTCCTTCAGAATCACCCGCTCTTCGGTCTTTGTAAATTTGAGTCCAAGCCAGATGCCGAGCACAGCGAAGGTGATCGCGATGAGTCCGCCATAGATCTCAAGGGAGTGTTCGACCACGAGAAAGCGGTATTCCATCCACTTGAGGAGTGCAATGACTACTCCGCCGAGGAGACCGTAGATGAGGATGTGGCGCTTCATAGACTTCTTTGACCTATTGAACGGCCATTATGCGCTGCTTATAAAAATATCAAAGCGGGTGAAATGAATGGTGGACCTGGTCGGGATCGAACCGACGACCTCTTCCATGCCATGGAAGCGCGCTCCCAAACTGCGCCACAGGCCCACTATATAAGGAAGGAACAACTTCTTCTATTGTCGCTGACGCGTGTATCAACCGTCAAACGTGAAACGAAAAAACAGTATCCAACGTCTAAGAAAAAGGAAACCTTTTGGGTTAAACAGGTGTCCAATTGAAGAGGAAGTCATACATAATGAACTCCTAAGGCAGCGCAGCGGTTACGGAAGTCTCCCCCAAACCGCTGCGTTGCATGAAAAGTCAGATGTACACTGCTCTTCGAGGGCGCCATACGAAAATGTATGGCAGGAGATGGCCCCGTGAGTGAAATGGCAACAGTCTGGGTGGCACGGCCGCGCGACGAAGAAGCGCCTATCGTCGAGGCGTTGAAGTGTGGCTCAGAAGAGGCTTATTCCTGGCTGATCAACCACTATCATAAGCCGGTCTATAGTCTGATCCACCGACTGTTGCATGATCCGACTGATGCGGAAGACACCACCCAAGAGGTCTTCCTCAAGGTGTACCGCGGCATTAAACGATTCAAAGGCGACTCCAGCCTTAAGACCTGGATTTACCGCATCGCCATCCATGAATCGAGCAACAAGAAGCGATGGTGGTCGCGGCACAAGAAACAAGAGACCAGCATGGAAGTCCCGATAGGATCCGAACGGAATGGAGGCGCTGAACTTGTTCTTGGCGATACGCTGGCCGATGATGCAGAGTCCCCATTCGAGATGATGGCCCATGAAGAGGTGCGTGCCCGGGTCGAAGCTGAACTTCGCCAGATACCTGAACCGTTCCGAACAGCCGTCATCCTACGCGACATTGAAGGCCTGAGTTACGAAGAGATCGCAGAAACGTTGGAGACGTCATTGGGAACGGTGAAATCCAGATTGGTGCGGGGGCGAGAGGCCCTGCGGCACCGGTTGGAGCCTTATGTACGTGCTGCCAGCCGTGAACCGGGCGCTGCTGCCCTAATACAAGATTTCAAACTTAAGAAGAACGTGGCAGAGGTGATATCGCGATGAGTGAATGCAGAACAATCCAGGAAATGTCCGCACGTTCGCATGTTGAAATGTTGACGCCAACAGAGCGCACAGCATGGAACATACATCTGGCCGAATGTTCATCGTGCCAAGAACATAGAACCGCATTGGATAAAACTCTGGGGTTGGTTTCAGTGCTTGGTCGCGTCCCTGCGCCTGCGTACCTACCATTACGTATTAGAGTTGCTGTATCACAACAAAAGTTCAAGAGCTTCGATCATCGTTGGCATGCGTTCCTTGAGCAGTTGCGTTATGCCTCACAGGCATTGATGTTCCCGGCGACAGGCGGTTTTATCTCCGCCACACTTGTATTCTTCTTGGTGCTCAGCGCAATGGGCACGATCCAGGTGGAAGCACAGGGGCCTGACATTCCGAATATGCTGTATAGCCCTCCTAAACTCTCGAACACCAGCACACCGGGAGGCGTGATCCCGATGAGTGTCAATTCTCCGGTTATGATCGAGGCAGTGGTGGACGCCAAAGGGCGATTGGCGGACTACCGTATCCTCGCCGGACCAGATACAGAAGAAACGAGACGACAACTCAACCGATCCCTATTGTTCACCACATTCGAACCTGCCCGCACATTCGGCACACCTACACAAGGCCGTGTGGTGCTGACATTCTCAAATGTTGATGTAAAAGGGTGAATCGGTCAAAATCAAGAAACTAAGTCGTTTGACCCTCTCCAGAAGGCTCACTTACACTTATGTTTACGCTTCTCTATATGAAGCGGGAGGCAATTCTGCTCTTACCCTCATCTAAATATCCCATGGTGCAAAAGCATAACGCATCTTTTGTGGCATTCGTCCTATTGGCGGTGTGTATTCCAACTGTGCAAATTGTGGCTGTTGCCCAAACTCCACGTCCCCGAATAGGACTGGAGACTAGTGAGAACTTGTTCACAGTCATGGCCGGACTCAATGCTTGCGGCTTTGATATGGAATTGAGTGAATCGACCCCATTGCGGATCACGGTAAGACAGGAAATCGCAGCGAATGTTGCGAACTCTGCTGAGGCTTCCGATGCACGAAAACAGCTATGCCTTTATATCAACGAAAAACAACTACCTGAGACTTCCCGGAATATTGCGCAATATATATCCCTTGCTTTGAACCTGACCCCGCCACCATCGATGAATCCGGATATGAAAGAAGCGGACCTTCCACCAGACGCTTCCAACGTTCTTGGAATATTGCCCTTTCTCAAGCGGTTTTATACAGCGACCCAATTGCATTCACTCTGGTTGCGACATCAACCTGAATACGAACATGAAATTGCACGTTTCCAGGCCCCCATGACCGATCTGGTGCAAAAGACCAATCTTTACCTGAAACTTGCACGCAGTGGTTTTGTGGAGCATCCGTTCATTGTGTATGTGGAACCGATGGGAGCTCCCGGGCTGGTGAATGCTCGCAATTTCTCCTCTGATTATTACTTGGTGGTGAGCCCTGGTAAAGTTCCGCCGGACCAAATCGTGCTGGACACTGTTCGTCACGCATACCTGCATTTTGTCCTGGATGATTTTGTACTGAAGCATCCGGCTGGGGTAAATAGGCTGGAACAGTTGGTGGAGATGGCCAAATCAGCGCCACTGGAATCCGCGTATAAGAACGACCCATTCCTTATGGCGGTTGAATGCTTGATCAAGGCCATTGAGATCCGCACTCAAACGTATCCTAAATCCATGTCCCAGAAAGATATCCAATCAGCTCAGGATAAGGCAGTGGATGCAATGATGTCACAGGGGTATATTCTGACCCATACATTTGAACATCAATTGGAAGATTTCGAGAAAACCAGTGTGGGCATGGAGAACGCACTTTCTGATTTCTTGCGTAATGTTGACGTGGACAGTGAACACAAGCGCATCCAGAGCACGGAATTCGCAGCAGTGGCTGAACTCGACCCTTTGCGGCGTTCCAGCCATGTGAAGAGCACACCCTTGGACCTCGCCGAAGAAAGAATAAGACAAGGCGATTACGTTTCAGCCGCTCGATTGGCAAGGGAGTCACTGGACCAAGGTTCGGATGATCCTGCACATGCCTTGTATGTGTTGGCACGAGCCGCTGTGCTTTCCAAACATTATGAGGACGGTCGCATCATGTTCGAACGCACCCTGCAAGTAGCCCGGGAACCACGCATGATCGCCTGGACCCACATTTATCTTGGCCGGATCTATGATGTACAGCCAGAACCCAACCGCGAAATGGCGGTCAGCCATTACAAGGCTGCACTGGCTGCAGGGGATTCATCGCCTGACACCAAAGCCGCAGCTGAAAAAGGGTTAACTGCTCCACCCCCGAAGGTGAAATCAAAAGATACCGATGACAAGAATTAACATTTTGCATTTATCATTCATGAGTCCAATCAAAGGAGCTGTTCGATGAGAGCACTGAAACTTACACTGGTGGCTTTATCCCTTCTTTGCACTTCATTTTCCTATGCCCAAGGGGGGTTCACTCTTTCTGGCCAAGACCAGAAGCCTGACCCAAAAGCTGCCAAAGGCCAACCAACCGCCAAGACCCAGGAAGAGTTTAAAGATTATCAAGCCGCAATGCAGCTTCCAGATGGGCCGACTTTGGAAAAAACTGCCCAGGAATTTGAAACTAAGTATCCACAAAGTGACTTGCGGTCGTTAGTATGGGTGCGGTGCATGATGCTTTATTACGGTGGCGGGAACGCTGGCAAGACCGCAACGATCGGGCACAAGGTTCTGGCGCTTGATCCAGACAATGTGCAGGCTTCCATCATTACGGCCCATGCCATGACCTACGTGATCCGCGACTCTGACGTGGATATGGATGTAAAGCTGGCAGAAGCCAAGAAATTAGCAGAAAACGGAATTGCAGGGATCAAGGACAAACTTCCCTTACCTCCGGACATCGCGCCTGCCAAAGCAGAACAGGTCCGCAATATGATGAGATCAATCGGCCTGTCCACACTCGGCGACATTGCATATAAGAGCAAAGATTACGCCACTGGTGAGAAGGACTATCTGGATTCCATTAAAACCGATCCGGAAGGTGTGGATGAAATGACCTATTTTTATCTGGCCGCTTCGCAAGACAAGTTGCAAAAATACTCGGAAGCCATGAAGAACATCGAAAAGGTCATCGCTGCTGCACCGGCTGGATCGGCATTGTCCGCAAAAGCTAACGAAGAAAAAACCCGACTGAAACAGTTGATGGCGAATCCTGCACCCAAACCATGATCCTGAAATGAAGAATAAACAATCACAGTCTCAGCGGAGGGCGCGCAAAACTAGCGCGCCCTCTCGTGCTCGAACCAATAAAAGAGCTGTGCTGCGGAAGAGTGAATGGTCTGATTTGGAGTCCGTACTCGGACATTCATTCCGCAATAACATGACCCTACGTCAAGCACTCACGCATAGTTCATATGCCTACGAACAAAAACCGGACGCTGATGGCGCCAAGTATCCTCACAATGAACAAATGGAGTTTCTTGGCGATGCAGTGCTTGGATTCCTGACCGCTCGCGCTCTCTATGACCATTTCCCATCATTCCGAGAGGGCCAATTGAGCCGCGCGCGCACACAATTAGTCCGAGCAGAATACCTTGCGGAAGTTGGCCGCAAATGGGGACTTGGAAAATGGATACAATTAGGGCGAGGTGAAGAACGCAGCCATGGCCATGAAAAAAACGCCATACTGGCCGATACTGTAGAAGCGATCATTGCCGCCATATATCTAGATGGAGGGACTACGGCAGCAGAACAATGTGTGATGAAGCATATTGTTGAACCGGGATTGCATCTGCTCATTCCAGAAACCAGCACCGGCCTTATGCAGAATGACCCCAAATCGGAGTTGCAAGAACGAATGCAGGCAACTTCGGGCCCTTCACCTGCGTATCAAGTGATCAAGGTGCACGGCCCTGACCATCACCCCGTCTACGAAGTAGCAGTGCATTTGCGCCGCCGTATCGAGCAAGCTCCCTATTTGAGCGCGCATGGTAGTGGGAGCAGCAAGAAACAGGCGGAGCAGAATGCAGCAATGGAAGCGCTGGCCCGTATGAACGAACCGGCCAAGGTATAGATTGAGCGAAGATTTGCAACAACCCGTTAAAGCTATGGAGCAGCCCCACATTGAAAGTGGCCAAGATGTTACAACCCAACTTGCCCCGGGTGAAGTTGAATTCCATGCAAAATCCCAAACTAAGAACAAAAAACATGATGTAGATGGCTCATCTACTTGGGCGGCGTCCGCACAATCACTGACAGCCACAATCGTAGTGGCCTTGTTCATCGTCACATTCCTATTGCAGACATTCCAGATCCCCACACCCTCTATGGAAAATACCCTGCTGGTCGGTGATTTCCTGTTAGTGGACAAAGTGGTCTATGGCGCAAGCAACCATAATCCGCTTTTGCCTTACCATGAGCTCGAACGCAATGCCATTGTGGTCTTCTTCTGGCCAGTCGACCCGCGACAAAGATTTGTGAAACGCGTCATCGGATTGCCAGGAGACCGGGTTCGTCTGCAATCTGGAAGAGTGTTCGTGAATGGAACGCAAATTCCAGAACCATTCGCATACTATCAACAACTTGGCATTGAACACTTTCACACCTATCGCGACAACTTCCCGAATGGCGGCCCTATGGATACGCAGGTCACGGCAGCATGGGCTGCCGACTTGAAGAAACTAGTCCGCCATGGTGAATTGCTCGTTCCCGAAGGTCATTATTTCGTAATGGGAGACAATCGCAATGACAGTCTGGACAGCCGATATTGGGGATTGGTGCCACGCGAGTCCGTCATCGGGCGGCCTCTGCTCATCTACTGGTCTCTGCGCGGATGGGGTGAAGGTGGTAACTCAGCACTAGCACGCGGTGAACGGAAAAATGAGAATGATAAAATCGAAGGTGAATCTTCCATCGCTACACGGGTGACCCATTTAGTACGATGGGAACGTACTTTACATCTAGTACCTTAATCTGTAATCGAATCACTGCCACGCTAAATCACGCTCGAGAGAGTTCCGTTCATGAGTAAAGAGAAGATACAGGTCGCCAGGGAGTGGCTACGCCGTTTGTGGCATGGTGGTGATGATGCTCCGCAAGAAACGACTGCAGAGTTCATTCAGTCCATTGCTGCACTGTTGGTCATCGGTCTTTTCCTTGTAACTTTCAATCTGCAGGCATTTGAGATCCCCAGTGGATCAATGGAAAACACCTTGCTCATTGGCGACCATGTGCTGGTGGACCGCATCACTGCTGCGCCACCATCCTCTTGGATACAACCACTACTGCCTTACAGCGAGATCAAGCACGGCGACATCATCGTGTTCATGCATCCCGCGACACCAGGATTGCATGTAGTAAAACGCATCATTGGAGTACCGGGTGATCGCATCCATCTGAGCAATGGCAAACTTTATCGCAACGGTGTAGCTGTAGAAGAACCCTATGTGCAAAGGGACGGGTCATATGTTCCATATCGTGACGAATTCCCGAAATGGCCAGTGAATGGAATGGGCGGCGTAACCGATGTCTGGCAAGTGCAATTGCCTAAATTGATCGAGAACAATGAACTCGTTATACCTCTGGGTTATTACTTCGGCATGGGAGACAACCGCGATGTCAGCCTGGACAGCCGATTCTGGGGGCTGATACCCCGGGGCAATATCGTTGGGCGCCCTATGTTCAACTATTGGTCCTTCGTGACTCCACCCAATCAATATGAAAGAACAGCTTTGGTCGAGCGTATGAAGTTCTTGGGACACATCATTCTGCACTTCTTCAGTGATACACGCTGGAACCGTACTTTGAAGTTCGCCCGCTAATAAATGGCGCACGCACGCACCCGCCGCTTCCTGATCGCTACAGTTATTGTGCTGGGCCTTGTGCTGATACCTCCTCTGTTCAAAGCCAATCGTTTGCGGTCTTCACTAGCGAGCAGTTTGTCCGCAGCGCTTGGCCGCAAGGTCACAATGGATCAGGTGCATTTGAATGTGCTGCCGCGTCCGGGATTTCGTATTTACAACTTGAAGATCGCCGATGACCCGGAATACGGCTTCGAGCCGATTCTGCAGGCAGGCGAAGTCCGCGCCGACCTTAGGCTCGCTTCTTTCTGGCGGGGCAGGATCGAGATCGCCCACCTTCTTTTCAAATATCCCAGCTTGAATCTTACAAGGAACGTTCAAGGGCCATGGAACGTGGAATCACTATTGATGCGTGCCTCGCAGGTGAAATCTGCGCCTACAGCGCTTCAGGCACAAGAGTCACGGCCACGCTTCCCGTATATTGAAACGGAGAACGGACGCATCAATTTAAAGTCCGGAGATAGAAAGCAGGCATTCACTCTGGCAGATGCTGACTTTGCTCTCTGGCTGGAAACCGATGACCAGTGGAACTTGCGGTTGAGCGCACGCCCTTTGCGTACCGATGCCAATCTTACAGACACTGGCATGTTGAATATTCAAGGATCTTTCTATCGTACGGAAAATATTTATGACATCCCAATCGACTTGAGTATCAACGCCGAGAAGATACAGTTGGGTCAACTCACGATGCTCTTACTGGGTCAAGACAAAGGTTGGCGCGGCGAGCTCGAAGTCAAGGGTGGACTGAAGGGAAAGCTTTCAGAACTTGAATTCAAAAGCACTGCGTTGCTGCATGGGTTCCATCGATATGACATTCAAAACCCGGGGACGGTCGATCTGCCTATCCAATGTTCTGGCCGATATGTGTGGCCTAAAGTCCCATCAAAGATACACATTGCACCCCAAGACCGGACAGTGAATTGCACGGGCGCACCACTTTTTCCAGAGGTGATTTTCAATCAATACTTTGATTCTCCTGAAACCCCTGCATCTCACACAACTTTGGATGTGACGGAATCAGACCTCACAAAAGTATTGCCATTCGTAAGGCAGATGAAAGCCAACCTGCCGGCCGACCTCAAAGTTGAAGGGAAGCTTGACTTCCATGGCTATTTCGAATTGCGGGCACAAAACCCATTTTGGAGTGTGACAGGAAATATCAAGAGCTTGAATATAGCGTCCCAAGCGACCGATGCAGTGTTACGAGTCCCCTTAATGGAATTCGGTACTGCTTGTTATTACCAATCATTGAAAAACAGTGCACCGTGCGAAATATGTTCTGAACATTTCGGTAATTGTGGGATCGGCCAGCATGGTAATAAACGGGACCGTGATATCGCGATAAAGATGTTCCCCATGAATATGGGTGCGAAAACGCCACTCACAATCAATGCGGCATTCACTCGTAACGGACAGGTCATTCGATTGAAAGGCGATGGACAGCTCTTATCGCTTCGCAAGACATTGCAAATGTTCGGAGTTCCACTACATGTGCCTGACATTTCCGGGGCAACATCCATGGATCTTGCCCTTACGAACCCTTGGGCACGATTCACAGCACCTGTATTGACTGGAAACGTGAAGCTGAAGAATGCCAGCGCTATACTGCCCGGCCTCACAACTCCCACAATGATCACATCCGCTGATGCAACACTCACCGAGAGCGAGGTGCGGATCGAAAATCTACATATTGAAATGCGTGGATCAAATTCTGTAATCACCGGATCCATAACAGTACCAAGAATTTGTAATGCTCCGGAATGTTTCTTAAAATTCAACTTGCACGCCAATGAATTGGACCTGGCAGAGACGGGACGCTGGCTCGGATTGGTGATCGACGGCCAAGGGATTCTCGACAAGTCCAAAAATCTATTCTTGCGGGATAAGCCATCTTGGTACGAACGGCCAGTGGGTGGCGATTTATACATCGACCATCTTATTGCTGGAACGTTGAGCGGCAGGCAAATTCATACAAAAGTCCAATGGTTGTTTGGAAAGCTCACTCTAACGGGTTTGGATGGTGTGTGGTCTGGGAACATCAATCAAACAACATGGGCAACTTCTTTCGACGGCAAACTGCCCTACTACGATGCACAACTTGTCATTCGCTCCATAGATGGGAAAATATTGAGTATCCCGCAGGTAATTAACAATAATCATCCTAATGCGAACATAAGAAATCAAATAAAATAGCCGGAAGTAGATTGTGATGTAATATCATTATTTACTTTATGTACTATATATTTTTTAAAGTTTTACTTTACCTATTTGTAACCTCTTCACTGCTTTACTGTTTGGCTCCCTTTGGCGGGAGTACAAAACGATTATTATCGTAATCACTCTCTGGCACGCTGCCATCATTTACGATCACTTCAGTTGGCCGCTCGGTCGAGGGAATTCGGACCACCAATTTATCACGGGCTTTCACGATCACACGTTGCAAGGTTTCTCCACCGGGCAGAATCAAACGCACAGGAACCTCAGCGCCGGCGTTTCCCAGGTTCTCCACCGTGACCGCGATCAACCACGAACCATTCAACCCTTCGCGCGGAACAACGTTTGTAATGCTGAAATCAGGAAGGCCACGATCGCGATAGACCCAATCATCAAAGAACCATTCCAGGTCTTTGTGTACCCCATCTTTTTGTGATTGAGATTCGAGCAACCTCTGCATCCCGGCCGCACCATGGTCTGCGGATTGTGAGTAGGTTGCCAGCGCTTGAGTCAGCGCTTTGTCTCCGATCATGTCATGTAGCATCCACCAAACATACATGCCTTTCGTGCGGAACATGACTTCCCGTTCGGACTGCACCAGGCTTTCCATTGTTTCAGAAGCAATAGTTTTCTCCGTTTCTTCCAGGAATGGCCGGCGCTGGTCCATAAAGTGGATGGCGGCGTTGCGGCCTCCCTGCAATTCACGCGTTCGCGCTTGAAGATAATGGGCCACACCTTCTTCGATCCACGGACGGAATGAAGGCAACGCCGCATGGGACAGCGCATGAACAACCTGCAACTCAATGGTAGGTACATCCTTTACTCGCATGGCAGTGAGGAATGTTGCGCCTGCGTCATAGGGCGCATCTGTGTTCTCTGGTAACTCGATAAATTGCGCTCCGAGGGGAGTGTGCCCTGTCCAGTCTGCGATCGCGGTGGCGATCTTGTTACATCCTTCTTGATAAAGAGGAGCCGAGGATACGCTGGCTGGAGTATTCAACAACCGGTAGACCGTGCCCGCACTGCACGTCTGTGAAAAATATTCGCCAGCAACTATAACTGGGGCTAGCACACCGAGATGTATCCATTGGATGTCATAGGAATTAAGTTGTTCATTTAATGCTGGAACGATATGGATGACCCCATTGGCGGTCAAGATGCGGGGAGATTGTTCGCCGCTCCACCGCCAGCGAACATGCATCGAGGCCGCAGCGTTACGCGAACGCCAAGCGGCTACATCGTTCAACACACGATTCGATGAATCCAGTGGCGAGGGGTCGATCGCCACTGGATACCACAACACATACCCTGCACCACGAATTGCGGTGAAGCTGGGCGTAATGCGGTCCCAATCTGAACGTCTAGCAACCTCGACTGGGGCACCCAAGGCCACTAAGCGATCACCATTGAGCGTGATTTGACCTTTGTATGCAACTTCAATATCCATATCCGCACCAGGTGGAACAGGTTTGAATAGATCAACAGACAATTCATTCACCGTACCGGTGTGGTCAGCGCCAGAGTCGATCGTTTCCTCCTTGAATTTTAGTATTTCCCCTTGCGCCTTCACAGCAACCCATTTCAGAGATGAGGAAATTTGCATTGCCAATTTGGATTGTTCGCTGACGGAATCATTGTGGAGTGTGATGTGTCCGCGAACGGCGAGAGTGGCATGGGCGGCATCCACATCAAGCGCGAGGTCGTAGTGAGTGAATAGGAATGCGCGACGATCGGGTTGCTGAGCAGGAGCAAGCTGTACTGCTGCGGTTTGTCCTTGCAGAGTAACTGCAATCAGCAATACGGTCATGATAAAGATTTTTTTCATGTATTGAGTTGGATGCTACCCGTGGAACCTACGCTGGCGAACGATCTCATACATCACAACACCTGCAGCAACCGAGACATTAAGTGATGAAACCTTGCCCAACATCGGGATGGAAACCAGAAAATCGCACTTCTTGCGTACCTGTTCGTGAAGACCGTGCCCTTCCGCTCCGAGTATGAGTGCGCAGTCCATGTTGTAGTCGATCTGGTCATAGGATTTCGCACCTCGCTCATCGAGGCCCACTGTCCAAACATTACGCGATTTCAATTCTTCCACCGTGCGCGATAGATTCGTGACTTTGGCAATGGGCATGTGCTCAGACGCTCCTGAAGAAACTTTTACTACCGTAGCATTCACGCCAACGGAGCGACGTTCTGGAAGGACCACACCATCGGCGCCAGCAGCATCTGCGGTGCGGAGAATGGCTCCGAGATTGTGCGGATCTTCAATTCCATCGAGTACAAGCAAGAATGTAAACTTGCCGCGTTTGTGTGCAATAAGGTCTTCAAGATCCTGATATTTTTTCTCTGAGACAACTGCAACTACTCCTTGGTGGTTCATTGCCTGTGCCATACGATCAAGCTGCGGACGTGGCTCCATGCGTACGGGAACACTGATCTCACGGCACAGGGAGATGATCTTCTGTAGGCGGGCATCTTTGCGTCCACGGTCGAGGGCGACATACTCGAAGGCGCGTCCGCGAGCGCGCAACGCCTCTTCCACTGCGTGGATTCCGGCAATCACTTCCATACTTTGAGTGTAGCAATTTCACGGACAGTGCGGACATTCATGCTTTGCGGCCTATATATAGCCCGGCGATACCGAAGGTGTACGGTGTCCAACTGACATCGGTGAAGCCAGCCCCGCGTATCTGCTCCATTAGTTGTGGCGGCGTTGGAAACCGCGCTACAGAAGCGGGCAAATACTTATATGGCCCATCTACACCTGAAATGAACGTGCCTGCAGTCGGCAGAACATAGCGGAAGTACATGCGATAGATCTGGCCCAACAGGCCATCGGGCTCGCCGAATTCCAGGATGCCAAAGCGTCCGCCCGGTTTGAGTAAACGATGGATCTCTTTAAGACCAGCCTGGTAATTTGCCAAATTACGGAAGCCGAACGCTGTTGTCACTAAATCGAAATACGAATCTGCAAATGGCACATGAAGAGCATCTGCTTCAACGGGGATGATCCCATGACCCGCGAATTTCTTTGCTCCCAACGCGAGCATCTTATGGGAGAAGTCAAGACCGATGGCTGGCACGGCGTCAGCAGGTGCGTAACGCCGTAATGCCAGTGTCATGTCCCCAGTGCCGCAACAGAGGTCGAGCACACGTGAATTAGAGCGAATTAGGGTTTCGCGGAAACGTTGCGCGGTCCAGCGCCACCATAGTTTATCCACGTTGCCACTGAGAACATGGTTGACAGTGTCATAGCTGGGTGCGATCTCATCGAACATCTGTTCGACAGCACGCGCCGCTGAGGCTTCATCCTGTACACCGGTGGGAGATGCACCGGTGGTTGTGAGCGGCTTTTCTTGGATGCTCATTTGTTTGATATTTTCGAGTGAGTCAAAAGTGAATCGATGACTTCGCGGATCAGTGACATTGGCACATCATTCCGTACTACTGTGGAACAGACACCTGCCAGAAGTATGAAGTGAGGGACGCCAGCAACGTTCTTTTTGTCGGATGCGAGAAAGCTGATGATATGCTCACGGCGTACACGAATTGCAGGCAGCGGACCATAACTCTTGATTTGGTCGGTCATGAGTGTGGCCAATTCATTATTCAATGTCTTCATTCTGCAGCTGATCTGAATGGCAGCGATCATTCCCCATGCCACAGCCTCACCGTGTAATAGCTGCTTGTATCCAGTTGCGGCTTCAATAGCGTGACCGATTGTGTGACCAAAATTTAGAACGCGGCGTAGGTCACCTTCGCGCTCATCGGCTGACACTACATCAGCTTTTACTTTCACTGAGGCTTCAATGATGTGCTGCACGGGATCTTGTTTGCGGGCAAGAATGGCTTTGCGTTCATCTTCAAGGACTTGGAATAATCTTGGGTCGCGGATGATCCCGCACTTGATGACCTCGAACAACCCAGCTCGGTATTCGCGTTGAGGTAATGTGCGCAGTGTTTCTGTATCTTCAATCACTAGATGAGGTTGATGAAAACTGCCAGCCAGGTTTTTCCCAGGCTTTAAATCCACACCAGTCTTGCCACCGATGGCTGCATCAACTTGTGCTAGTAGAGTGGAGGGAAGCTGTACCACAGGGATACCGCGCATGTAGATGGATGCCGCGAATCCAGCCATATCGCACACAACACCGCCACCTAATGCAATGACTATGGAAGTACGGTCGGCGCCATGTTTCGCCATTCCCACCAGTAGCTTTTCGACCTCATGAAGATTCTTGTGGCGCTCACCATCTGGAATTTTGAGTACAAAAGCGTTGAGCCCTGCATTCTTCAAAGACGCCTCAAGCACCTTGCCCCAATGTTTCCAAATTGGTTGTGCCGTGATGACACAGCACTTAGCGGGTCTGCGTCCGAGCACAGAGATGATCTGCTTGCCCGCTTGGGCAAGCGTTCCCTGGCCGATGATCACGTTGTAAGGAGACGACGTAATCGATACTCGAATCGATTTCACGGAATTTCAATCATAACAAGGATATTGTGGGAAACGAACGCCACACCATCAACACAACTAAAGAACTCCTAGACGCGCCCTTCCCTCTTCTGTGCCAACACCAATCCACGCGGTGTAGATAGAAACACAATAGATATGAGCCCTTCCTGTTCCAGTTTCTTTGCTGCATCACGGACCGTGGCAAGGTGAGAGCTGGCATCGTGCATCAAAATAAGCCCGGTGGCTGACATCTGTGGCAGAAATCGGCGCACTTCCTGTTCACGCAATGGAGGATCGCTGTCACTGAAGAGCATCTCGATTTTCCCGCTCACCGTTGCCTCCAAGCTCGATTCATTACGCAATTCAATCCATTCTGCAAGACCAGATCCATCAATGCGTTCTTTGGCTCTGGTAAAGACTTTTGTGTCGTACTCCAAAGAGATCACTTTGCCGAACCCATTGGCCTTCAGCCCTTCGGCAATGCGCAATGTGCTCACTCCCGTGAATGTTCCAGACTCGACGACCAATTCTGGTTTCACGGTTGTGACTAATATGCGCAGGAATTCGAGCACCTCGTATTCGGCAGTCATAGAGTCATACATGCGCCAACGCTCCGGGTGAGGACACTCGGGTGTGGCGCGGTGATACTCGGGCTGCAGTACGTCCCCATGTTCGGCTACGTGGTCAAGAATACGGTGTTCGCCTTTTTGTGCACGAAATCGCTTTCTCCAACGGAAGAGCAGCACGGCCCCGGTCAACATCGTTATCAGTGCGGCACACTGAGCGTTGCTCATCCCCAATATCACCCGCGGATTGATGCGGATGAATTCAACCAGAAACCTTTCTGCTCCGCTCAGTAAAAGGAACATGGCAAAGATTTCTCCCCGTGCGCGTGGACGGCTGAGCGAGCGCGTACCCATGCGCCATAGGATGTAGAAGATCAAGCATCCGGCCATCAACTCATAGATAGGTGTTGGGTGGACTCTGACACCCGGCGGCGTTGGAACCAGCCCATGTTCAAAGCTCATGCCCCATGGAAGTGTTGTGGGTATGCCGTAATCACCATCGCCACTGAGCAGACAGCCGATACGTCCAACGGCATAACCGAGCGCACAGGCAGATGATGCTGCGTCAAACATCGTGAGCCATGGGATATTGTTCTTC
>Ga0207129_1087_pt1 | contig 17490 bp, 18 predicted proteins | sample Alteio_BWMinHeat_15_FD_153517 | JGI IMG/M metagenome (GOLD analysis project Ga0207129, IMG submission 153517) | Enriched cells from forest soil in Barre Woods Harvard Forest LTER site, Petersham, Massachusetts, United States -... | ecosystem: Environmental > Terrestrial > Soil > Temperate forest >... | reverse complement strand
GGGGTTGGCGGTGCTGGTAGTGGTGGTGGCGCAGGATCCAGTCTCAATGGAGGGGGAGCTGGCGGAGCCAATGGAGGAGGCAACGTGAGTGGTGGTAGTGGCGGCAGTGGTGGTGGTGGCGGTCTTGTTGGTGCTGCTGGCGGCAGTGGTGGTAGCGGTGGCAATGGTGCTTCTACCCCAGCTGGAGGCAGCTTGACCAACTCAGGCACGGTGCATGGCGGTCATGGCGGTGGTGGCGGAACGGGCAATACTGGCGGCAATGGTGGTAGTGGTGGTAGTGGTGCTGCTACACCACCAGTCCCTACGCTCCCCAGTAGAATCATTAATTCAGGCAGCGTCATTGGTGGTGATGGTGGTGTAGGAGGAGCGGGCGTGACTACCGGTGGCAGTGGTGGTAGTGGCGGTAGTGGTGCTATGAGTTCTGCAGGATCAGTTGGAACAGTTGGAACAACTGCCATAACCAACTCCGGTACCATCCAAGGTGGCAATGGCGCTGCAGGAGGCGCTGGCGGCACTACCAACGGTACGGCTGGCGCTGGCGGTGCAGGGGTGAGTGGCGCAGGGATTACCATCATTGATAGCGGTACGATTGCTGGTGGTATGGATGGTACCAATACCATCAGAGCTGATGCGATTGATTTTACCGGCGGCACTAACAGTTTAGAGCTGCAAGCTGGCTTCGTTATTACAGGCAACGTTGTAGCCGTTGCAGGCGGTAACAACTCATTAATTTTAGGCGGTGGGACCAATAGTACTTTTGATACTTCATTGATTGGTACACAGTATTTCAATTTCGCTAGTTTTCAAAAAAATGGTACTAGCACTTGGACGTTGTTAAATACAACCAATGCTGTGACCAACTGGACCATTAATCAGGGGACACTAACGCTTGGCAGCGCTGGCGCACTAGGCGCTGCGGGCGGGACGGTGACCTTGTTGAATGGTAGCACTTTAAATTTGAACAACTTCAGTATCACAACCTTATCCTTATCTGGTACAGGTAGCGTGAACGTGATCAATGGTACGGTGATCGTGACTGGCACGACTGCGCCTGGTAATGGCGCCATTGGCACGTTGATTGTGCCAAATTATGTTGCAGCGCCTGGTTCCACGTATCAAGTGGTCATTAGCCCCAATGGACAATCAAGCTTACTGCAAGCAACCGGTACCGTGACACTTAACAGTAACACCGTGAATGTGTTCAAGCTGCCAGGTGTTTATACGCCAGGTACAAGCTATACCATCGTCACGGCGAATGGTGGGCTGAGTGGTACATACGGCAACATTACTCAAAATTTACCCTTTTTATCACTCGGGCTTACCTATGATCCCAATCATGTGTACTTGAATGTGTTACGCAATAGCGTTCTATTTTCAGCTTTAGCTGCAACCTCAAATCAATTCAATACAGCCAATGCCGCACAAAGTTTAGGAGTAGGCAATGCGGTTTTTGATGCGATAGCAAGTGTGAGTAATGCTGCACAAGCACAGCAAGCATTCGATGCACTCTCTGGTGAAGCGCATGCCTCACTGGTTGGCGAGCTGGTTCAAGACAGTAGCTTCGCACGTAATGTGGTATCAAGTCGCTTGAATGATGCTTTCACTGATCCAGTACCTGCTTGCTATACCGGCTTGAACCTATGGGCAGAAGGACTCGGTTCATGGGGCGAATTAGAAGGGAATCGTAATGCGAGTGAAGTGGATAGTTCCATTGGTGGCCTCTTTATCGGCGCTGATCAAGCCCTAGACATTGATAATCAGCTACATTTAGGCGTGATGGCGGGTTATGACCGCAGCAATATGGATGTCGATAATCGCGATTCTCATGCAGACAGCAATGACTACTCGCTAGGTGTTTATGGCGGTATTCGCCTACCGCATGTTCGATTAGGCGCTGGTGGTATTTATACCTGGCATGATATCGATACTGATCGCGATGTGATCTTCCCGAACTTCATGAATCACTTAACTGCCGATTACGATGGTCGCACTGCGCAAGCTTTTGCAGAAGGCGGTTATAACTTGGCTTGGCAACGCTTGAATCTCGAACCCTTTGTTAATGTTGCTGATGTGGATGTCGATACGGATGGTTTCACTGAACATGGCGGCGTAGCTAGCCTGCAAGGGAGAAGTAGTTCACAAGATGTCTTCTACTCAACACTAGGCATAAGACAAAGCGCACCACTTTATCAAACCGAAAAATATAATTTAGGCGAGAAAGTGATGTTGGGTTGGCAGCATGCTTATGATGAGGTGACGCCAAGCGGGACATTTGCCTTTACCAGTGGCAGCTTACCCTTCTCCATTAGCGGTGCGCCAATAGCGCGTAATGCTGCGGTGATCGATGCGGGCGTCAATGTAGATAATGCCTCTCATGCTCTACAATTTCGCCTTGCTTACATTGGCCAATGGGCGGATGCTGCACATGATAATGGCGTGACGGGAACCGTAACCTGGCAGGTGAGTTAGGCGCTATAATCCTTGCGAATAATCTATGCTAGTAATCGTGCCATCAATGCTTGTGGTAATCATAAATCCTGTATTTTTACCAAAAAAGCTGCCGGTAATAATGGTCCATTGATTCCCATTTTGCAAAATAGCGCTGTTACTCCTTGGATTTTGATTTAAATCAGTTTGCCTAGGATAAAGGGTATTTAATGCATCTTGCAGCGTTTCTGCATCAGCTATTGTTTTTAATTTAAAGTTCGGATTAATGAGATCCACCAATTGGGACATGGATTGGTTCGTCACTGGCATGACGAGACTAACCAAATGGTCTCCTTGACGCATTACAATACCCTGCTGAGTCATCGCGCCCGTACCAAAGGGCATGCTGATTTTGACATTATAAAAAGTAACCGAAAAAACTTGCGCCAAGTTAGCGTTATTGAGACGTGTCGGCGTGATTTGTAGGATGTCTTCAATATGACTATCAAAAAAATTCTGTTCATCTGCCGTTAAAGCCGTAGGGCTCATTTGCGCGCCCACATTGACAGGCTCAGTCGGTTGTTGCGGGATCGGTTGTTGTTGTATCGGTTGTGTCGTAGCTCCTTGTGTGATGAGCGGTTGCAACATGGGACGTTGTGTGATGGGCTGCGCTAAAGCTGAAGACGCCACACAAAGTAATAGATAGTTGAATAACCGCTTCATCATCCTCTCCTTATTTTTTAATTAGCCTGCATACTGCTTCTTAAATAATCCCGCATCGGCATGCAAGACCGATTGTAAATCCCAGGTTTGTCCGCCTACCGTTTTCGACACATAGAATCGCTCTTCATCACCCAAATAAGCCGTGGCATCGAGCCCCATTTTGGAGGATAAACCGCGATGATCGCCAGAAGGATCCAGTTTTGAACCCAGCGCGCGATTGATCACCACTAAATCCTTATCAGCCTGAAAGCGCGTCGCCAGCGCCCATTCGACTTGTTCAGGCACGTCAATATCGATGTCTTCATCGACAACCGTCACCAGTTTAATGTCGTAATGACAGGCAAAAGCAGCCGCAATCACGTTTTTAGCTTCCCCATACTGGCGTTTTTTCATTTTAATCACGATGTGATAACGGCCTTGACCACCCGCCGTTAAACGTAAATCGAGTACATTGGGGAAATTGAGCTGAATGCGTTGCAAAAGACTCGCCTCCCGTGGAATGCCACCTAACACAATATTTTCGGCACCAGCAGGATTGTTGGTTTGATAAATGGGGTTTTTCCTATGTGTGATGCAATGGACTTGCACAACTGGCAAAAGACCACGGCCGCTATAGTATTTGGGAAATTCGCCAAACGGCCCTTCTAAACAGCGCACATGCGGCAAAATATGGCCTTCAATCGAAAATTCAGCACTCGCTGGAATCATCACGTCATTGGTATACGACTTCACGACTTCCAAAGGCTTGCCGCGCAGCGCGCCTGCAATTTCAAGCTCACACACATCACGTGGCGCAATGGCTTGCGATGCCAGTTCAACCACAGGATGATGGCCAATGGTAATGGTGATAGGCAATGGCTGATTTTGAGATTCGGCATAGGTAAAGTAAGCAAATAAATCGCGCGGCAGCAGCAGAATGCTCAATTTATCAGGTGCTTGCACTTGCATGCGGTGAATCGACAGGTTTTGCTTGCCCGTCTCTAGGTTTTTGCTACTCACCAAACCTGAGGTGATATAAGGACCACCATCTTTTTCATTGTGTGTGACGATTGGCATGATCTTCTTGAGGTCAATACCTTCTTTAATCACCACTTCATGCACCGGCGCTTTGTCTTGCTCAATCACTTGCCATGGCATGGGATGATCAACTGCCTGCTTGAAATGGCGGAGCATCTCGGCAGGAGGAACGCCAAGGGCTTCTGCAACCCAGCTACGCTGCTGCAACAATCCTGTGACCACAGGCACAGCATGACCGCTTGGGTGCGGGAAATAGCAAGCTTTCTTCCCTTCGAACTTATCAGCGATGGTTAATAATTCATATTCCAAATTCACCCCGTCGCGAATGACGGCCAGGGCGTGGTTTGCATCTAAGTGGTTCAGCCAATCACGTAAATCTTCCATTGTATTGTCCTTTTAAATTTTAGAAATGATGGCAATCGAGGAAATCATAAGCGCTTTTATCGTCATCTTTTGACTCAGGCGCAGGAGAAGCAGATGTCGGTGACTTTTCGGTGATCAACATGCAGAGGCCATAGTTACCGTGCTCGCGATCGTGATATTCAGCACTCACATGGAGAATAGAGGATAAATCAACATTTTGTTTGGCTAGAAAAGCTTCTGGGTTAGCGAGTAAGTCTGCTCTATAGGCTGGGTCGATCATGGCATGATCGTGCACTCTACCGAGTTGATCGACTAAGTTGCTGTCTGTGCTGTCGCTCATGGATCCTCCTTAAGTTGAATGAATAAACAAATGTTGCCGGTAATATCTTAACTCAGCAATCGAATCATGAATATCATCCAATGCCTGATGTTGCGCTGCCTTTTGCAAACCACCGTATACTTTCGGCGCCCATCGGCGCGCAAGTTCTTTGACAGTACTCACATCAATCATCCGATAGTGAAAATATTGCTCTAATTTAGGCATATAATAAGACAAAAATCGCCGATCCTGCCACACACTGTTGCCGCACATGGGGGAAGTGATCGCAGGCACGTACTTGGCTAAAAACGCGAGCGTCTCGGCTTCCGCCTCTGCCTCACTCACCGTACTCTCACGCACACGCGCGACCAGTCCCGATTGCGTATGATGGCTGGTGTTCCACTCATCCATGCCATTCAGTAGCGCATCTGGCTGATGAACGGCAAAGACAGGGCCTTCAGCAATCACATTGAGCTGAGAATCAGTGATAACGGTTGCGATTTCAAGAATGCGGTCTTTGCTTGCATCAAGACCGGTCATTTCAAGATCAATCCAGATTAGGGGGTTCAAAGGGGTCATGGTTTTAGTTTGTTATTCATCATAAGTTAATTAGTATATGATTATGCCAGAAAGAATCGAGAGGTCCTATGTTTACTCTACTCATCGCAAGTATCATTGCTTATCTCATTGGCTCACTATCAAGCGCCATTATCGTCGCCCGCTGCCTCAATTTGCCTGATCCGCGCCTACAAGGGTCACGGAATCCAGGTGCAACCAACATGCTGCGCATTGGCGGCAAGCGCGCCGCTGCGATCACACTGATTGGGGATGCAGCAAAAGGCTTCATCCCAGTTTTATTCACCAAAATCGTGCTGCTTGATCCAACGATTGTCGCCTGTGTGGCTTTTGCCGCCTTTCTGGGTCATTTATTTCCGCTGTATTTTCGCTTTCAAGGTGGGAAAGGTGTCGCAACTTTACTCGGCTGTCTGCTCGCACTGGCTTGGCCTGTGGCACTTGCCTGGATGCTGGCATGGCTGCTGGTTGCCGCTATTTTTCGCTACTCGTCTCTCGCGGCACTGATTGCCTCCGTGCTCGCACCTGTTTTCATTTGGCTTGATACCGGCTCCCTACCCTATTTAACCGCAGTAACTGTGATGGTTGTGATGTTGCTTATTCGGCATCATGAAAATATCCAGCGCTTACTGGCTGGGACAGAGAAGCAGATTGGGAAAAGAAAGGTGAGTAATCAAGGGTGTTAAGTCTCCAAACCAATAAGGTCTGACAAAGTTTACAGTGCCACTGTAAACTTTACTGAAATAGTTTACACTCGAATGGCGTGAACCTTTTCAACTCATTAAGCCCCCACCTCGGCTGCACTTCTACCGCCAATCCATCATGCTGCCCCATCATCAACCGCTGGCAGCCCGCATAAGCGATCATCGCGCCATTGTCCGTGCAGAAAGCAAGTGGCGGAAAGAAAAGACTCACGCCCTGTCTCGTACACATGGTAGTCAGCGACTCGCGCAAAGCCGCATTGGCACTCACCCCCCCTGCGATGACGAGTGTAGGCAACGCGGTCTGCTGCAGTGCTCGTCTGCACTTGACGGTCAGCGTTTCTACCACGGCGGTTTGAAATGCGCACGCAATATCGGCAACGGTTGCCTCATCCAAAGTCTGCGCACGGATGACTTGCGCTGCTGCTGTTTTCAGGCCGCTAAAGCTGAACATCAACCCGGGTCGATCAAGCATCGGTCGAGGAAAATGAAAGCGATCGGGGTTGCCTTGCGAGGCACACTGCGCTAAGCGTGCGCCACCGGGATAACCTAATCCTAATAATTTGGCTGTCTTATCAAATGCTTCGCCAACCGCATCGTCTACCGTTTCACCTAAAATGGTATAAGAACCGATTGCATTTACCGCAATAAGTTCGGTATGACCTCCTGAAACTAACAATGCTAAAAAGGGAAAGGTAGGCTTTGGTTCACCTAAAAATGGCGCGAGCAAATGCCCTTCTAGATGGTGCACACCAATCGCAGGCTTTTTCCATGCCATCGCTAATGTCCGCCCAAACAGCGCGCCAACCAAGAGCGCACCGACCAAGCCAGGGCCTTTAGTATAGGCCACGCCATCGATATCGCGAGGTTCAAGTTTCGCTTGGGCTAAAACTGCCTTTGTCAGCGGCAACAAGCGTCGCAGGTGGTCGCGCGAGGCTAGCTCCGGTACGACGCCACCGAAAGGCGCATGGATCTCGACCTGTGTATGCAAAACATCTGCCAGCAGTCCCGCCGCTGGGTCATAAATAGCAACCCCTGTCTCATCGCAAGAAGATTCAATGCCGAGCACTTTCATGGTGGACTCCGATGATATTTGCGATTAGAATAGCTCCCTTTGATTTTAAGTCAAAGGTAAAACTATACATGCCAACTGTACGTGTGAGAGATAATGAAAATTTCGAATTGAGCCTACGCCGCTTTAAGCGTTCTTGCGAAAAAGCAGGTGTGCTGGCTGAATTAAGAAATAAAGAATTTTACGAAAAACCCACCTGGAAACGCAAACGCAAGAAAGCTGCTGCGGTTAAGCGCTTTCAAAAGAAACTGTCGCGTGAACGCATGAGCCAAGAGCGCGATCGTCAGCCCACTGGCGGAAGAGAATAATCATGAGCATCAAGGACGCCCTGCAAGCAGACATGAAAACCGCCATGCGCGAGAAAGACGCGCCGCGGTTGTCTACCATTCGTTTGATGCTGGCTGCAATGAAGCAACGCGAAGTGGATGAGCGCATTGTATTGACTGATGAGCAAAGCATCGCGATCTTGAACAAAATGATCAAGCAACGCCGCGATGCCATTACGCAATTTCAAGCTGGCAATCGCCCCGATTTGGTGGAGAAAGAAGAAGCCGAAGTTGCTCTCATCCAGCATTATTTGCCACAGCAATTGAGTGCAGATGACATTGCGACAGCGGTTACCGCTGCGATCAGCCAAACAGGCGCTGCCAGTGCCCGCGACATGGGCAAAGTGATGGGCGTGCTGAAGGCGCTGCAAGGCAAGGCAGACATGACGCTGGTCAGTGCTGAAGTCAAGCGTCAGCTGCCGCCAGCGTAGGCACTCGTGCGCATCCCTCGCGAGTTTATCGATCAATTGCTCGCTCGAATCGATTTAGTCGATTTTATTCGCGCCGCGGGTGTACCACTACAAAAGAAATCGGCAAGCAATTATTTTGCTCGCTGTCCTTTTCATCAAGAAAAAAGCCCTTCTTTTTCAGTCAGCCAAACCAAGCAGTTTTATCACTGCTTTGGTTGCGGTGTGCACGGTAATGTCATTGACTTTGTGATGCAGCAGGATCACCTAACCTTCCCTGAAGCCATTGAAACACTTGCTCGCCTGCAAGGGATGAGCATGCCTATAGGCAGCGAGCCGTCTCTGCGTAAGCACGATCATCAGCCTGATTTATACGACTTAATGCTTGCCGCGAGCGATTTTTATTATGAGCATATGCGACGTTCGCCCACAGCAATCGCTTACTTAAAGCAGCGAGGCGTGACGGGTGCCATAGCTAAGCAATTCGTGATTGGCTTCGCGCCTAGCGGCTGGCAAGGGCTGATTGATGGGTTAGGTAAAACAGAAAAACTGCTAGAAGCAGGTCTCGTCATCAAAAAATCCGAGGGCAAGCATTATGATCGCTTCCGCGAGCGCATCATGTTTCCGATTCACGATGTGCGTGGGCGCATTGTCGGGTTTGGCGGGCGGGTACTTGGGCAAGAGGAGCCCAAGTATCTCAACTCGCCTGAAACGCCTATTTTTCAAAAAGGCCAGATACTTTATGGTCTATATCATGCTTTAAAAGCTCATCGGCAATTAGAACGCGTGTTGATTGTGGAAGGTTATATGGATGTGGTCGCGCTGGCCCAGCACGGCATCGCCTATGCCGTTGCGACAATGGGAACGGCCGCGACGAAAGAGCATATCGAACGCTTGTCACGCTATACCAGCGACATGATTTTCTGTTTTGATGGCGACCAAGCTGGCCGCACCGCCGCTACTCGTGCCTTGTACGTGATGCTACCACTGGTGACCGATACAATGCAGATGCGATTTTTGTTTCTACCAGAAGGCGAAGACCCTGATTCGCTGATTCGCAAAGAAGGCAAAAATGCCTTTGAAGCACGTATCCAACAGAGCTTATCTCTCTCTCAATTCTTATTCCAAAGCATCGCCACACAAAATCAATGTGATTTAACTACCGTCGCGGGTCGTACGCGTTTTGCCACCCTAGCACTGAACGCCCTCAAACCCATCACCGCGCCTTTGTTGCAAAATATGCTATTAGAAGAACTCAGCAAGCGCGCACGCATCGAGGTACCGATACTCCGCCAGCAGCTGCGAAAAACGGCCCACGCAACGCCTCAGCCGCTCACGCCAACATCAGCGCCAACACCTACAACAATGCCAGCCTTATCGCCACCGTTAAAACTGGCGACGACTTTGCTATTACAGGATCCAAGCTTAATTGAACATTATCATGACACAGCGGGCGGCATGCTCGCCGCGCTTGCCGCCATCATCCACGAGCATCCATCCATCACCACTGGCGGCCTCATCGAGCACTTCCGCGATCGCCCCGAACACGAGCTCTTGCGTACCCTCGCTCAATGGGACCCACTCATCCCAGACGAAGGCCGCACGACCGCTTTCAAACAAACGCTGCAAAAATGGGAGCAGATGACGCTTGAAGCAACCATTCAAAGCTTGCTCGCGAAAGCAGCACAATCGGGCTTATTGGATGAAGAGAAAGCGACATTGGCGAAATTAATTAGTCAGAAAAATGCAGTTTTATAAGGATAAGCAATCCCTTATGGCTCCTTCCGACATTCAACCCCTACATCGTCAAGCCTTACTACACATCGAAGAAAACAATTGGGATGAAGCGCTTCTCTACCTGCAAGAGGCTCATCAGCGTGATTCCACTTCCCCACTCATCACCCTACACCTAGCTAACGTCTATAAAGCCAAAAAAGATTACGTTTCTGCAGAAAAATATTTACTCGAATTATGCCAAGCACATCCGGATTATGCCGGTGCTTACAATAATTTAGGGACGATTTATTATGCAATGGATCGCTTAGAAGATGCCGCCACTTATTTTCAATTAGCGATTAACGCGCAGCCGGATTATATCGACGCTTACTATAATATTGCGCTCGCGCTCATTAAGCTTGATCAAGCTTCTCAAGCAATTGCCGCTTTAGAAACCATCCTAGAATTATCCCCTGATCATGCAGCGAGTCTCTTTCAATTAGGACGATTGTTAATGGTACAAGGTAATGATGCTAGTGCTATCGATTATTTCAAGCGATTAGATCAGCTTCACCCTCATCATTTTGAGACACAAGCAAATTTAGCAGCCTGTTATTTGCGACATGGGTTATTGGATTATGCAGAAACGCATTATGCCAAAGCGCATGCGTTACACCCCCATGATGTTGATATCTTATTTAATTTAGGCGTGATTGCCGCGCAAAAAAATAATTGGCAGCAAGCAATTGGTTATTATCAGCAAGCGATCAATATCGATAACGATTATTATGCCGCTCATAATAATATCAGCGTCGCTTATTTAGCCTTAAATAAGCGAGAATTAGCGTTACAGCATTTCCAAGATGTCTTGCGTTTATTGCCACAAGATGAAGCAGTGAAACATACGATTGATATTTTAAAGCAAGAGAAAAATATCACCACTTCACCGCCTGCTTATATTAAAGCGCTATTTGATTCTTATGCTGCACATTATGATGCACATTTAATAAAAACATTAAATTATAGCGTACCTTCACTTATTTATAATGCCTTCCTGCGTCATTGCCATGGCAATGACGTGCATACTATTTTAGATTTAGGATGTGGAACAGGTTTATGTGCAGAAATGTTTAAACAAGATGTCAGCTTTAAAATAACGTCAATGACCGGCGTCGATTTATCCCAGAAAATGCTTGATTTAGCTGCACAAAAGAAAATATACGATCATTTGCGCTGCATGGATATCGTTGAATATGTGGCGCAAGACAACAATCATTATGATCTCGTAATCGCAGGTGATGTGTTTGTGTATCATGGATCGCTTGCAGTGATTTTTGCAGGCGTTGCTAAGCTACTCAAAAAAAATGGCTTATTTATTTTTACAACAGAAACGACCGACTTACCCGATTATCAATTAGGCCTGACGGGCCGTTTTGCACATCATCCATCCTATATTAAGCAATTGGCGGAAGAAACAGGATTTGCAGTGCTGGCTTGCGATCAAGTTACATTACGCAGGGATGGTGATGAAAATGTCGCAGGCTGTTGTTATGCTTTGGAATGCTTATCATGAACACCAACACCTTCCACCTACTAAAAACCTCCCGCTTCCTCCCCCTGTTCATCACGCAATTTTTTGGCGCCTTTAACGATAACGTATTTAAAAACGCCATGGCCATTCTCATGGTCTATCGTCTAGCCAATACCGTTCATATGAATAGCGAGACACTCGTCATGCTAGCGGGTGCGATTTTCATTATTCCTTTTTTTCTTTTTTCAAGTTTAGCAGGGCAATTGGCCGATAAATATGAGAAATCAAGACTCATTGCTATTATTAAATTAATTGAAATTATTTTAATGTTGATTGCCGCCTGCAGTTTTTATACTGCTAATCTTTATTTGATGTTCTTTGTGTTATGGATGCTTGGCATGCACTCGACTTTTTTTGGGCCGCTAAAATATGCTATTTTGCCTGATCAATTGCATGAAAATGAATTAGTCGCTGGCAATGGCTTGATTGAGGCGGGCACTTTTCTTGCTATTTTAATCGGTACGATGATAGGAAGTGGGTTTATTTTGCATATGCATGGCACGCTGCTGATTTCGTCTTTATTATTATTAGTGGCACTGGGCGGATGGATAAGTAGTTTTTATATTCCCGTTTCAAGCAATTATAATTCAACGATTAAAATTAATTTCAATATCTTGCATGGAACCTGGCGTTTGATGGTGTATGCAACGCAGCGTAAAGATATTTTTTTATCTATTTTAGGTATTTCTTGGTTTTGGTTATTTGGCTCGGTTTTTTTGCTTGCCTTACCTGTATTTGTTAAAGATAGTTTACATGCAGGCGCCACGATTGTGACTTTATTTTTAACCCTGTTTTCAGTTGGCCTTGGCATAGGCGCTATTTTGTGCAACAAACTGGTGAAAGGAAAAGTGGATACACGTTATGTTCCCTTAGGCGTGCTAGGCGTGTCGATTTTTACGATTGATTTGTATTTTGCATCACACTATCCCTTTGCATCCATTAACGGATGGCGTTTGTCTTTAGATTTATTATTGATGGCAATTTGTGGCGGCATTTATACCGTACCGCTTTATGGCCTCATGCAACAGCGTAGCGAGTTATCGCATCGCTCGCGGGTCATTGCGAGCAATAATATTCTAAATGCTTTATTTATGGTAATGGGCGCACTCGCTGCAACAGCATTAGGCAAGATGGGACTATCCGTCAGCCAGATTTTGCTGGCTATGGCTATTGTTAATCTGTTGGTCGCAATTGGCTTATCCTTCCGTCGGTAGGCTCTTTACTTAGGAAAAACTTAGCTTAGCTCTACCCAAACAAAGACTCAATATAAATCCCGATAGAACAATAATCAAATAGGCAAAGCTAAGCGGCAGTCCACTGGTTGCTTTTATATTTGTTCCAATTGCAGAACTTATTCCAGTAAGCAAAAATAAAATACCGACAAAAAGTGCACCAGCACTTCCTGATATTTCTGGAAAAAGCGCAACCGCGCGGCTAAAGTTTCCAGGGAAAATAATACCACTTAACCACAAAAGCAGTAAGGTCGGCAGTAGAATAATAAAAATATTAACTGAAAAAATAATATTGAGTATCATCATAGTTACACTAACAATCATAAGTCCAACAAAAACAAGGATCATTTTTTTCTGAAAAGTGGTGAAGAATTACCCTTATACCCAATGAACATGCCGACATTTATTCTACTTGCACCAACACCAGGAGCTACACCATGATACTTTCTAGTATTAAAAATTACCAGATCCCCCTGAGTTGGATGAATAGTTAATGCTGGATCGCCCAAAACTTCGTGTTGAATTCCATACTTTCCATTTTTTAACTTGATATACTCTTCCTCGCTACTTGGTCCTTTATCCCACAACAGTAGACCACCACCATGATCAGGCACCTGAACAAAAATATTTGCTGATAATTGTCCAAGCAAACTAGCTGCTTGATATGAATCTGGGGAATCACGATCTAAACGATCATTGTGAGCCAAAAGCGAAACCGATGGATCAATAATACGACAAATACCAACAAAGCATTTACGGCCATATAAAATTTCTAAACCAGCCCCTGCTGGCCAAACCTCTTCCAATTTCAATCTCAGCTTGTCAATAGGTGATAGATATGGATCAAAAATATCCCTCAATCTCTCTGTGTTTTTTAAAGCATTATCGTGGTATTCATTGAATTTTTCAATACTGTTCACTTCAAAGTGAGCTAATCCTATACGCCCTATTTCCTTAGCTTTATTAAAATAACCTTTATCTGATCTGTCTAATATTTTTTTAGCAGAAAAATTACAAATCTCTTTTGATATAAAGTTAGGGATTCTTATGGCTAATATTTTTTCCTCCAATAAATATTTTAAATTTTTTTCAGTAAATGAAAAAGCCACCAAATCATCTTGTGCTTCGATAACACTATTTTTTATATACATGAATAACACCCTATCCCTTTATTTTAACTAAGCCATTATTAAATCTATGAATTTTCTCAATGTAATGGCTAGAGAACCATTTCATTTTATCGACTTCAATATCTGTAAATTGTTTTTTTATTTTTGCTGGAGAGCCAATCAAGAGAGATCTATCTGGAATTTTATCATTTTCCAAAACTAATGAATTTGCTCCAATAATACAATGCTTGCCTATATTAGCATTATTTAAAATTACTGCATTTATTCCAATTACTGACCAATCATCAATATTGCAACCATGCAACATGGCTTTATGGGCAATGGTAACATTTTCACCAATTCTCATCTTGAGACCAGGATCGGTATGAATAACAGCACCATCTTGAATATTTGTACCTTCACATATGTAAATGATGTCATTATCAGCACGTATAACAGCGCCGGGAAGAATACAGACATTATTCTCAATAACAACCGAACCAATAATGCAAGCTTGTTCAGAGATAAAAACGTTATCCCCTATAACTCTAGGCATATTACCTTCGAAACTATACAACATATTAAGTCCTCACACGTTAATTTTAAATATCAATGAATAGCACCTAATGTTTTCTGGTAGGCATCCCTAATAAAAAGTTCAACCATGAATTTTAGTACCTATATCTTATTGTTGCGATCTAAGAGAGCTTCTTTTTCTATACCAAACAACTTCTGCGGCACTTCGAAGCTCCACATCGGTTAGTAATAAATTTTTTATTCCTTCCGTTGTATTTAAGCACAATAACATGTATCTATCTTTTCTCGTTCCCTTTTCAAGTCTCCGAACAAAAATACTTCCATCCATTGTTTCAACAATACAATTAAGTCCTGCAAGACCTTCAATCTTGCTTCCTTCCACTTTACTTCCTGCAACATAATTATTCTTCTCATAGTAAGGCGCCATCCCATGATCACTAATCGTTACAACTACTGGAGATTCATTTGCTATGTATCAAAATATGATACATATTTTTAAATAAATCTAAAAGATACAATAATAAGATCTTTTAGCATTCTATGGGATTAATTACACATGCATGCTACCCCACCTTTCATCCAGACCCCTGAGTTCAAGGCTGCTGCGCAGTGTTGCGCCAAGATTGTGATATCATGAAAAAAATAGCAATAATTGGAACTGGCCTCTCTGGCGCAGCAACTTTTATCAATTTAATTGAAAGGTTTAAAAAAATTGATATTCAATCAAATCTTGAAGTATTTCTCATTGATAAAAGATCAGTTGATGGCAAGGGATTTGCTTATGATACAGAGCAAGATTGTCATGTACTCAATACACTTGCTAGTGGGAGCAGCATATTAAAAGAGACTCCCAATGACTTCATTGACTGGCTAAATGAAAATCACTTCAATAAAGAAAATTATTATCAACATCCACCAAGAAACATATATGGACAATATATTTCCTATCGTTTAAATCAATATATTGATCTTGCTTTAAAATTTGACATAAATGTTAAGAAAATTGTAGATGATACATTAAATATTACTTTTGATAGCTAAGGAAGAGATAAAAAAATCACAAAAACCACGCCTTTGGCAAAATTTATTTTATAATGATGATCTGCTGCTGAATGTAATTTGGAAGAAACTTGACACAAAAGGAAAATTAAAAGTTCATAAATTCTACTATGGCTTATTCTTATCCTTAAGAGCGGCCATGCCACTATCAACAGCAAGAAGATTATATGATCTTCTAAAATCTAACAAGCTGCTTATCCTTGATAAGATTAAAAAAATAAAGTTCGAGGAAGGAAATTTTTCTATTGGATTTAAAAAAAATCTTTACATCAAAGCGCCGCAGATCGTTAACGCTACTGGTCTTTCAAATAACATCTTGAAAACAGATAACACCTTTATTAAAAATCTGTTGAGCAACAAAATAATCCAGTCTAATCTGCTTGGAGGGATAAATGTAACGAATACATACCAATGCACGAATGAATTGCCATCTAATAATATCTATGCAATAGGAGCATTAACTTACGGCTCGGACATCTTAACAAATTTAATTGAATATATAGTCCAATCAACTTATATTGCAACATCTGATATGTTAGGAAAATTGAAATAGAGGATATCTATATGCATAATTGCCCAGAAAAAAAATTTCATTTTATTTTATTATTTTTGCTGATTTTGCTTGTTTCAAATTCTACTATATCTACAGATATTTACTTGCCCTCGCTTCCTCAAATTGCAGGATATTTTAAATCTTCAAATAGTCTTGCTCAAATGAGTCTAAATTTCTATATGCTTGGATTTGCATTGTCCATGATACTTGCTGGACAACTCGCCGATCTTTTTGGGAGAAAGCGAATTATAATTTGCGGAATAACTTTGCACCTCATGTCAACCTTATTATGTTTATTCGCGCCATCAATTTATTTCTTGATATTTTCAAGATTTTTTCAGGCACTGGGTGGATGTTGTGGCACTGTTTTAGCAAGAACCATTGTCATGGATAACTGCTCACCAAAAGAAAGTGTCCAGATCTTATCAATTTTATCCGCTGGCATGGCTATATCTTTATCTGCTGCGCCTATGCTTGGTGGATTTCTTCAAGCACATTTTGGATGGCGCAGTTGTTTTATTTTTGTTGCACTGTATAGTGTAACTGTTCTTTTTCTTTCTTTGAAACACATCAAGGAAGATAAAAAAATTCAAATAAAATTTGATGGAATAAGAAAGTTAATTCAAATTTATACAGTCGCATTTTTAGATAAAAAATTTTTGTGCTATACACTAATAATCAGTTTGGCCTGGTGTGGTTACTTTGGATTTATTTCGTTATCATCATTTGTATTCATCAATAGTTTTGGTTTGTCCTCGAAGTTGTATGGCCTATTGTATGGCATAACGGTAATAAGTTATATGGCTGGCACTATGATTGCAAGAAAACTTGCCAGGAAGATGGAAATAATTAATTCTTTAAAAGTTTCTGTCATTATATTGAGCTGTGCTAGCCTTTTACTTCTTGTTTTGAAGATAATAAATGCTGAAAATCTATTTGTGGTACTTATATCTATTGCTGGTTACTTGGCAGGCGTTGGTCTTATTATGCCAAATTGTCAAGCTGGGGCATTTCTTAATTTCAAAGAGAATTTAGGCGTCATCTCCGGGTTATTTTACTTTATAGAAATGATAGCTGCTACAATTTATGGGCTCATTATCAATCATATGCCTTACTCATTTAATACCATGGTGTGGCTTTTAGTCAGCCCAGTAATTTTTTTATGCTTTACATATCTATTCTTGTTGCGTGCTAGCTCGGTCTCTACAAAGGAAAAACTACCTGCCAGCGGGTAAAGCCTTCCCTATCCTTCCGTCGGCAAACTCTTCACATCAGGATTCTTACTATAAGCATCCAAAATTTCAGCAAGCAATTTATCCGCCATACTGAGATTGGCATTTTCTTGAATCATGCCTTGCTGTTCGCGCAGGGTAGCAAGCCTTGCTTCAATCAACGGTTTCACTGTGCCAGAAGGGAAAAGAGCAGCCAGTAAACGGCGTGCTTCGCGTGGGCCTATTTTTTGATATAGCTGATTGCGTAAACGCGCATCTTCTGCTGTTGTACTAAACGCCCATAATTCAATCGGCCCTAACGTATTGGTTAAGAGCTGTGTGTTTAAACCATTTTTTGTCGCAAATTGTGCAAGAAAGGTCGCGCCCCCTTCGCGTGGGCCGTGTACACGGGTTTTTAGCGCCATGCGGGCGGTTTCAGATAAACCAAAGATCTCTGCAGAACGGCGTATTGCTTGTTCTGGACCGGCATCCATAATGAAAATAGACGTACCAAACTCCACCATCACCGGATCAAAATCATCCAACGATTGCGA
>Ga0207129_1085_pt1 | contig 17939 bp, 17 predicted proteins | sample Alteio_BWMinHeat_15_FD_153517 | JGI IMG/M metagenome (GOLD analysis project Ga0207129, IMG submission 153517) | Enriched cells from forest soil in Barre Woods Harvard Forest LTER site, Petersham, Massachusetts, United States -... | ecosystem: Environmental > Terrestrial > Soil > Temperate forest >... | reverse complement strand
CGCTGCTAGCTTCAGAGCAGCTGGCGCGCGGTCAGGTAGAAGCACTAATTTACAGTCTGGACGTTTTAGCAACCGCTTCCGAACCAGAAAAATTTCTGGATAGGATGCTTAGTACAATCTGCCGCCAGTTGTCCGGGCAGAGCGCCGCACTGTGGTTATACGACGAACCCGCTGAATCCATGACTTTGCACCTGTTAGCAGACAGTCGGGGTACTTTAGATTTTCAAGAGAATCACGGGCTGGCGGTGGGTCCGCTCTCTTGGGGAAAGGACTCCGGATATCAAGAGCTCCTTTTCGCGGCAAGTCCGATCCTCTGTGAAGACGTCGCTAACGATCCTCCTTTGTGCGATGAAATGCGCGATTACCTGCTGATGACTGGGGCTAAGAAATTCCTGGCCGTTCCCATTTTGGCGGAAGGACGCGTGAGAGGAATGATCACGGTGCGCCACGCAGTGCGGTTGCCATACCGGACCGAGGAGGTCGAGCTCGCTCAGGCACTCGCCCATCAAGTGATGCTGGCAATTCGCCTAACTGAGGTTGGTGAGCAAAGCCGGCAAGCCGCCGTTCTGGCCGAGCGAAATAGAATGGCCCGTGATGTCCACGATACGCTGGCCCAGGGATTCACCGCGGTAATTGTGCAGCTAGAGGCCGCCGAGTATGCAATTTCTGAAGGTGATCGAAAGGACGCTGACCAGCATTTACGCCAGGCGGGTGCACTGGCTCGCAGTAGCTTAACCGAGGCGCGCAGGTCAGTGCACGCTCTGCGGCCGCAAGCACTGGAGGAGGTTAACTTTTGGGAGGCACTCAAGGGAACAATCAAAAACACTACCGTCGGAACCACTCTTCAAACCTGGTTTGAAACAAAAGGCGACGTGCCCGCTCTCCCACTAGCTTGGCAGGAAAATTTATTACGCATCGGCCAAGAAGCTTTGAGCAATACTTTGAAGTATGCCCACGCCAAACAATTCCGGGCGCAGTTTACTTCCAGCGCGGAGGAACTTTGTTTGGAACTCAGTGATGACGGTGAAGGATTCCGAGTTAGTGAACGGCATGACGGCGTCGGTCTTAGCGGAATGCACGAACGCGTCCAAGAAATGGGCGGCGAGTTGCGAGTGTTGAGTTCGCCCGGCGACGGAACAAAGATAATCGTGATCTTGCGCAGAGATCCAGAGCCGGCGTTATGAATACCGAACCCAGAGACACCTTCCCACCGGACAGTAGGGGCTCTGCGAAGGCTATTGTCGATGATGACCTAGGCGGCCACTCTCGAAAGCTCCGGATTCGCGTTCTTATTGCCGATGACCACGGCGTGGTGCGCGAGGGATTGGCCTCGATGATCAATCGTAATCGAGCGGATATGATCGTCGTTGGAGAAGCGAGCAACGGTCGTGAAGCTCTGGCGCTCTGGAAACAGGAGCAACCGGACGTCACGCTACTCGATTTACGCATGCCGGAAATGGACGGGGTGGACGTGATCAAGGAGATTCGAGCCACAGAGAAGAGCGCCCGGATTATTGTGCTAACAACGTTCGATGGCGATGAGGATATCTACCGCGCTATTCGGGCCGGTGCGAAAGGTTATCTCTTAAAAGACATAACCCGTGAAGCATTGATGGATAGCATTCGCCGGGTTCACGCGGGAGAAACCTGCGTACCCCTGCATCTTATCGCCAAACTAACGGATCGCGTGAGCGGAGAAACGTTGAGCGAGCGCGAGCTCGAAGTCTTGAGGTTGATGGCGAAAGGAAAGAGTAATAAAGAGATTGCGAGTGCCCTTTTCATCAGTGAAGGGACGGTCAAATCCCACGGTAAATCCATTTTTGCCAAGATGAATGTGAGTAGCCGAACGGAAGCGGTTACCGAGGCGACCCGACGCGGGTTTCTGAGGCTGTGATGAAGATCGGGTCCGGGTCAGCGAAGACCAATTCTTGACCATAAAATGGTCTAACAGAACCAGCCCAGGGCTTTAGCCCTGGGTTAGTTGCGTATGGAAGGTGCCCTGATATCAGTGGCACCCGATGTTTGGGCTTGGCATGTAAATCAACGATACCAATTGCAAACGATGTCTCTTCGGGCGCCACCTTCAGGGCGCGTCCATTGATGCCGTGACCCAGGGCTAAAGCCCTGGGCTGTTCTATCAGACCATTTCATGGTCAAATTCGATAATCCAGCCTATCGCGCACACTAACCGTCCTAGCTCTGTCGGAGCGAAATCTTTATAGCTTTACGCAGAAGAAATCAGACCAGCTCCGTAGGAGCGACATCTTTATAGCGATCCCCCATTCGAGATACCGCAAATTACTACGTGGAAGTATCTGAGGGTGGCACTGGAAAACCGGCCGTTTGCGCCGATGCGGAGACCGAGAGTAGTGCGTACTTTTGGTCTGAAGACGTCGAGCGCACCCGGAAAATGTCGAAATAAAACCGGCCAATGAGTGTAGTCGATTACCTAAGAAATAGTGAGCAGGCGATTTACGACTTCAATACGCCATGGTCGATGGCCATCGTCGTACTCGGTTTCTTGTGTGCATGGTTAGTAACTAACATCCTTGCGCAGCTCGGAATAACGCGGCACGTCTGGCATCTGCCATTGTTCTTCGCCGCTCTCGCGGTGTTCTTCGGAAGTCTGATCGGCCTAATCTTTGCCCCGTGAAAATTGCACTTTATCGATATTTGGTGACGCTGGTTGCGGTGGCTGTCGCTGCCGCCACGGTCTGGCTACTGTACCGTAAATACGTTACCGATCCGTGGACGCGCGATAGCCAGATCCGGGCGAATATCGTGGGAATTGCGCCGCGTGTTGCCGGTCCGATCATCAGCATTCCCGTGCACGACAATCAGGAGGTAAAGGCGGGTGATCTATTGTTTGAGATTGATCCGGCAGACTACAAAACGGCGTTGGCTTCCGCCCAGGCGAGTGTAGCCAATCTGGAAGCGAATCTATTGCAGAAGCGGCAAGATCTGGATCGGGAAACCGATTTGTTTCAACGAAATGTGGATTCAAAGCAGCTTTTCCAGAATGCGCAAAACGCTTATGCGGAGGCTGCGGCTGAACTCAACGATGCCCGAGCAAAGCTGCAACAAGCGGAGCTCAATCTCGGTTATACCAAGGTGTATGCACCGGTAGATGGTTACCTAACGAACGTGAATACTAGCCCCGGTGCTTATGTGCACGTCGGTGATCAACTCCTGGCCTTGGTTGATTCGAGCTCATTCTGGGTGGCCGCTTACTTTAAGGAAACCCAGCTCGTTTCTATCCGGCCGGGCCGAACAGTGCAAATGACCCTAATGGGCTACCGAGATGAACCGTTTGCAGGAACGGTTGAAAGTGTCGCTTGGGGAATCTTTGTACAAGACGGTTCCGGCGGAAGCTCTACTGGATTGCTAGCGGCGGTGAATCAGACGGTTGATTGGGTACGGCTTCCTCAGCGCTTCCCCGTCCGTGTCAAGATTACAGGGAAACCGCCCGTTCCGCTTAGAATTGGCCAAACCATCACGGTCGCGGTGGCACCGAATTCTTCGGAAAAAATTGCGAAACAACCTTAGCCCGTGAGTACTGCGGCACGTTCCTACCCACGTCGATTACCGGACTTAGCCGGTATGGCTCGGAGCGTCGCCTCCGTCTTTGCGGACCGAAAGACCGTCTTCGGCGTCAAGCTCGCGTTGGCCGGAGTATTGTCCGTTTACCTATCGCAACTGATTCGGCTTGGTCATGCGAGCTGGGCTCTTTTTACGGTCTTGGTTTTGGCTCCGACTCAATATGTCGGAGCAATCGGTCCGCGCTCTGTAGCCCGGGTGATCGGTACCGTGATCGGAGGTTTTATCGGAGTATGGTTAGTCGGCAACTATCAACAGGATCGATTGTTCTTTCTCTCGTTCACGTTCGGATTCCTTTGGCTTTGCATGTACATGTTTGGGGGTACGTTTTTCCCCTACTCGTTCTTTCTGTTGGCGAACACTCTGATTACGGTTAGTGCCTCTGGTATTTTCGACCCGATCGATGCCTGGAGTGTAGGGATCGCTCGAACACTAGAGATCCTAACTGGGGTAGTTTCGACTATCATTGTATCGCACTTGTTCTGGCCTCGGTTTGCACGTGGCGAGTTTCGCGATTTAGCCAGATCTACATTGGGCGATATCGGTAAGCTTATTGATTTAAGACTTAGAAGCCCGGCGGCGGGAGCCAAACTGTGGGAGGATGCACAATCGACCGTCCTCGGTATTCGCGCTCAGAGCACAAGATTGCGCACGCTTCTCCAGAACGGTGCAAATGAAAGTGTGCATTTCCGGCAACGCCTGGCTGACTACAAAAAAGCGGTAGTCTCTTTGACCCAGCTTTTTCAGGCCTCGTTAGAATTGCTTCGGCAGCACAAAGAACATCCACAATATGTGGTCGACGCCGGAGCCGAGCTCTCAGCGGTGTACGAAGCAATTGAAATGGAATTGCGGATGCTCTCCGACACTGTGGGATCGGAGAGTCAGATCGAGAATGACCGATTCGAAACCACATTAAAAGCTCTTGAGCTGCGGATCCAAGATCTTCTCACGAGCGGCGCGGCGCGAAATTACTCTCTCGAGGACGTGTTAGACCTGGCTAACCACCAGACTGCGCTTTTGGCTATCTACGTCGAAGCTGTGCGGCTACGTGGGCTTTTGGCGCATCTACCGTTACCTGGAGACCCGCCGGCCCGTTATCGTTCGCCTAGATTTCATTGGCCAAAGATAAGCCCGAGTCGACTCCGGGATGGGGTCAAACCGGCGATTGCAGGCACTGTAGCGCTCCTGATCTGCCAGTGGTTTAATCCGCCCGGCGCGGCTGCCATACCTCTGACGGCTTTGGCGCTGACCTTTATGAACAAAAATTTTATCGGCGGCAAGGGGGACCGTGGCGCATTACAGAGTGCCTTTCAGGTATCAGTCGGGGGACTCATCTTCGTGATTCTCGTATTTTGGATCAGCCCGGCCCTCTCCAACTACGGGATGATGAATCTGTTTCTGTTCACTGAATTATTTGCTTTCGGATATTGGTCAGCGGCTTTGGGCGGGCAAAACATCCACGCTGGCGCAGTGATGTTTTTTATTATCGCGAGCGTTGGCTTAGATGCCGAGAAGCCCGTGGCGGTTCAAACCGTATTTGGTTCTTACTTTGGGATTGTGCTGCCGATATTTATGGCCGCCATCGTTGGCCGCCTGTTTTGGCCGGTGCTTCCGGAAGCTGAACTGCGCAAGCGTTTCGTCGATTTCTTCTCCATCTGTTCGAACTTCCTGACCAAGCAGCCTGGCCACGGTGACGAAATGTTATCCGAGCGGCTGACCTTTATCCCCATTGAAAGCCTGAGTTGGGCGAAGGGCCTAAAAGGGCGACATTGTCCGGGGATCGCAGTCGAGAAAATAGTCGCGCTCACGCTGACGATGCGTCGCTTGGCTCTTCGTCTGAGCGCCCGTGCTCAGGCCGAGTCTCCGGGGCTACCCGAAGGAATCGCTCGTCTAATCGACCCGGTGGTTGAGCAAGCGAGGGAGAATTTTCGAATGACGTCCGACGCATTGGCGCAGGTCTTTCGCGAAGGATCAACGCGAGTGCCGGTTCCATCGATCCGAACAACCCGACAAAGTTTTCGGAACGCTCTGCAGGAGGTCCGAAATCAGAATTTGTTGGTCGGTCAAAACCTGGAGTCCGTCAGGAGTTATCTTTCGCTCGCGCATAGGCTGGATGTCATAGCCGATGACCTGGAAAGCTGTCGGGACCAGACCTTGTCTTTGGCCTTGGAACGTTACTGGGGCGACTACAGCCTGTGAAATCTAAATCTCACGCTTTCGAATTGAGTAACCCTTACAAACGCAAAAATTCCGGAGCATAAACATGAGCAGTTATTCGCATGAAACAGCACCTACTCGATTCGTTGAAGCCGAGGGTGTTCGATTCGCTTATCGCCGGTTCGGCAAAAGCGGGGGTCGCCCGCTGTTATTTCTGCAATACTTCAACGCCAATATGGACGATTGGGATCCCTTCGTTACAAATGGTCTTGCCCTCGATCGTGATGTTATCCTGTTCGACAATGCAGGCATCGCCAGTTCCGGGGGCGATACGCCAAGCACGGTTGTAGAAATGGCGCGGTATGTCGTCGGGTTTTGCCATGCCCTTGGATTGAAGGAGATCGATGCCTTCGGCTTTTCGCTAGGTGGGATGATTGTGCAACAGCTAGCCCACGATCATCCGGAAATGTTTCGCCGCATCATTTTGTTAGGAACAGGCCCACGCGGCGGTGAAGGAATGACGTTTACTGAATTGTCGGCCGAGGAACAAGCAGATCCAGTCGGGTTCTTACTAGGTGCATTTTTTGCTCCCACTGAGACTAGCCAAATAGCAGGGAAGGCCTTCTTAGAAAGATTGCAGTGGCGCCGGGATGACCGCGATCTGCCTGTCTCAACGAAGGCGGCGGAGGGGCAACTAAATGCAATTAGAGAATGGGGAACAATACCGTCGAGCAACCGGTATGCGATGTTGGGAAAAATAAAACAGAAGACGCTGATTGTTCATGGCAATAAGGACATTGTCGTACAACCAATCAACGCATTGATCTTGGCGGAACGACTGCCAGACGCTCAGCTAGTCGTCTATCCCGATGCTAGCCATGGCGCCCAATACCAACACGCCAGCCTCTTCCTCAGGCAGGCAAATCTTTTTTTGAATACCTAGTTAAGAAAGGACAACTTATGGAAATCGGAATCCTCGGAGCAGGAGATTTTGCACAAGCGTTTTCGAAGCAGGCTTTGAAGGCGGGCCATCAGATCAGGCTTAGCAATAGCAGAGGCCCCGACAGCCTCCGAAAAATTGTCAGTGAACTTGGTCCTCAAGCACTCGCTGTCACCAAGGAGGAGGCAGCAGCTTGCGAAATGGTACTTCTTGCGGTGCCCTGGGACAACGTGCCCGAGACACTGGCAAGTCTTCCCAGGTGGAAAAACCAAATTCTGATCGATGGGACCAATCCTTTTCACGGTAAGGCCGGAGATTTCACACCGGCCGATGTTGGAAACCTATCCACGAGCCAGCTGGTTGCGGCGCTCGCCCCCGGAGCACGGGTGGTCAAAGCACTGAACAACATGACTGTTGCGAACTTGGAGGCGGATCCGGTCGTCAATGGGGCTAGACGGGTTGCCTTTATTTCGGCAGATGATGGCGACGCGAAGAAGCAGGTTGGAACGGTACTTAAAGCTATTGGCTATTCTGTTATAGATCTTGGAAATCTTCGCGATGGAGGGCTGATGCAGCAAGCGGGCGGTCCTCTCGTAGGTCGAGATTTGTTAGAGAAAGGATCCTTACCAACCTTGGAAGCCGAGGCCATCTTAGTCGCCACCGGAGAATACCCCGAATGAAAGCCATTCATCTTACTGCCTATGGCGCGAATCCAGCTCAGAGCTTAGTGATGGTCGAAGTTTCAGAGCCAAACGCCCCGTCTGAGGGCGAGGCTCTAGTGCGGATGGAATATGCGCCGATTGACGACAGCGACCTCCTTTTAGCGAACGGAATGTATTTTCTGAACCCGAAGCTCCCGTCTGTCATTGGAGCTGAAGGTGCGGGCATCGTCGAGGCGATCGGGCCGGGAGTCACCAGCATCAAGCCAGGCGATCGGGTTACCATCCCTTTTGGAACATTCACTTGGTCGGAAAAAGTCCTTGCTCCAGCTCGAGGTCTTTTCGTTGTACCACCTTCAGTCGACGCCAAAACGGCTTCGATGTTAAACATCAATCCTACGACCGCAGTTCTGCTCTTAGACGAAATTGTAGACCTAAAGCCAAAAGACTGGATTGTATTAAACGCAGCAAATTCCCAGGTCGCGCGATGCATGATAGCGATTGCAAAATCGCGTGGTCTCAAGGTTATCGGTATTGTGAGACGGTCCGAGCTGATCCCGGAAATTGAAAAGCTGGGTACTGATTTCGTTGGTATCGAATCCCCGGAACTCTCGAAGCAAATTCGGAATGCGACCGGCGGAATGCCAATATCCCTGGGTCTTGATGCCGTAGGTGGTCCGGCGACAGCGACGATCGCAAGCGTGCTCTCTCCCGGGGGTCATCTCGTCAGCTATGCCCAAATGAGTAGGTTGCCGATGCACGTGCCGCAAGGCGACCTCATTGGCAAGAGGTTAAACATCCACGGGTTCTGGATGTATTACGAAGAGTATCTTCCCAAAATGCGAGCGGTACTAACTGAGGCAGCGAAAGTAGTCGCTTCCGGCAACTTGAGTTTGCCTTTCACGGCAACATACAAACCGTCGCAAATAAAAGAAGCAGTCGAACACACGCAGCGTGGTGGCAAGATCCTATTGGATTTCAGTTAGGCAAGGTAGAGGGAGGACGGAACAAAATCGCAAATGACATGTTGCGGTCGACCTCGCCTGACGCTTGGAGGGGAGCCAGACTTCGCCCCGTCGTCTGAAACTCCAGGAGGCTACGTCGGGCAAGCCGCTTTTAATTTGTCGCGGGACCCATCGCATGATCGCGCGAAAAGTCTAGGCGCTGCCCGACGTCATGCAGCAGGCGGCTCCCGGGAACGTCTCAACGCGTGGATTACCCGAGCGGTGTTCTATCGTCAGGATAAGACAGAGATACTAAAGGGCGTGGCGGCATCAGAAAACGTTCGCGGGAGCCGCCTGCCCACACACGCTGAGTCTGGCAAACCCAATGCCCCGATAACACGCGTTCAACTTAGGACAGTCAAAAGCGGCTTACCCGACCTAGCCTCCCGGAGTTTCAGACGACGGGGCGAAGTCTGGCTCCCCTCCAGGTGCTGGGCGAACTCACTGCGTCTTCTGTTCTACGAACTGTTTGAAATTGATGAGATAGTCGCGGGTGGCCTGGGTAAGCGTTGCCGGTTCAATGGTCGACCGCAGCTTTACTGTGATTTCCGTTCTATTCTGGTTGAGCGGCTCGAACACGATAACACCCTGCGAAAACTCGTTGCAATTTGCTTGCCACGCTATTCGCCGCTCCGGAACTCGTAGCACGATGTGCAGCATAGTTCGCCGTTGCCCGCCGACATCTGAAGTAGTTAACCAAAAATGGGTATCGTCGACTTTCTGTAGGTTGATTAACGACTCAATGAATTGTGGAAGTTGTTCGAAGCGACAACAGTGTTCGTAAACGTCCGTTACCGGCGCATTCAGCGCGATTGACCGAACCACAGAATGCACCTTGGATTTACTCGGTTGATGATCTCGCTTAGCGCCTAACGGTTCATCGCCGGGATTATCTGCACTACCGGATTCCATGTCGCTGGAGCAGTTTAGGATTTTGACGGTTCGACAGATTGAGCGATTCTGATTCGAACGGTAGCTGCTACCGATTCGGTGTTAAGTTAGGCCCATCCTTGCTGCTGGCGAATGCTTAGTGGGAGGATTTTGCAATCCCCCAAAGGAGAGATCATCAACTCGACGATTCGTCTTAACTGAGTTTGTCTGTTAGTGGCACCCAAAAGCAGGACTGGAAAATCTAACGGCTGCCCTGGTGCAATGCTGCGAGCAGAGTCTAACCTTTCTAGCATGAGCAACGTAAACTCGAGGAAACTGGAAGGCAAGGTCGCGCTTGTCACTGGCGGTTCGCGAGGGATTGGCGCAGCGATCGCGAAACGTCTGGCCGCGGACGGAGCAAGCGTGGTAGTCACATACGCGAAGGATGCCAAAGCGGCCTCGGCCGTAGTAGAAGCGATCGGAAACCAGGGCGGAAAGTCTGTCGCAATCCAAGCCGATGCTGCCGACGTCAAAGCGGTTGCAGGCGCCGTCGAAAAAGCTGTCGAGACCTTTGGCCAGATCGATATTCTTGTGAACAATGCCGGCACTGCCATTCCGAAGAGGTTCGAAGAGACCACGCTAGCCGAGCTGGACCGCGTGATTGACATCAACCTTCGCGGCACACTGGTTGCGACACAGGCTGCGCTGAAGCACATGAAGAACGGAGGTCGCATCATTATGATTGGCTCTTCCGTGGGCGAGCGCGTTCTGACGCCAGGATTAGTGCCGTATGCGGCCACGAAGGGAGCCGTCAAGATCTTTACGCAGGGCTTGTCTAGAGAAGTCGGAAGCCGGGGCATTACCGTGAACAATATTCAGCCGGGTCCGATCGATACGGATTTGAATCCTGCTGCCGGCGATTGGGCTGCTCCGCAAAAGGCAGCTACCGCGCTTGATCGCTATGGTCGTGTTGAAGAGGTCGCGGCATTGGTGTCATTCGTTGCTGGCCCAGAGTCCTCGTACATCACTGGAGCTAGTCTGACCGTAGATGGCGGGACTAACGCCTAATCAGAGACTTCGCTGGCTCCAGCGGCAAAGAACGGAGCATAGATAGTTATGACTAATATTAACAACAAGACTGCACTGGTCACTGGCGCATCGCGAGGTATCGGACGCGCTACGGCACTCGCATTAGCCGATGCCGGTGCTCGAGTTATTATTCACTATGGTCGCAGCGCCTCGGAGGCGAACGCTTTGCGGGAACAAATCGAAGCGTCTGGCGGTCAAGCCGACACTGTCTCGGCCGATCTGGCATTACCTGATGGCGCAACCAGGCTGGCTGAGGAAGTTCGTAACATTACCGATGGCAGACTTGATGTGCTCGTAGCCAATGCCGGTGTTTCCAAAGCGGCGTCGATCGAGAACCACACGGTTGAGGACTTTGACAACCTATTTGCGACGAATGTGCGAGCACCTTTCTTTCTGGTCCAACAGCTATTACCGCTGTTTGGCGACGGTTCGAACATAGTGCTTGTGTCCTCCCTGGCCGCGCGTTTTACACCTGGGGGCTCGGCAGGCGCTATTTCAATACCGGCTTACGCTTCGACGAAGGGAGCGCTTGATACGCTAGTCAAGCATTTTGCTGCCCTGCTTGGACCGCAAGGCATTCGAGTAAATGCAGTCGCCCCGGGCGTGATTGAAACCGATATGTCGAATTTTACAAAAACGGAGACCGGGCGCGAGCTGGCCCTTGGCATGCAGGCTCTGAAGCGGATTGGCCAACCTTCTGATGTCGCCGACGTCATTTCTTTCCTGACCTCGGATGCTGCCCGCTGGATTACCGGCGCTATTATTCCGGTAGACGGTGGTTCGAAGCTATAGCCTTTCGCTTGCGCGGATTAGCCATGAGTAACACCACGACTGTAAAGCTTTTCAGTCCGTGCGTTCTAGGAACGATAGCACTTCAGCATAGAGTTGTGATGGCCCCGCTCACTCGTCTCCGTAGCGAACAGCCGGGCGACATTCCCGGAGACTTAATGGCAGCATATTATGCTCAGCGCGCTTCGCCGGGAGGACTCATCGTCACCGAGTCTACAGAAATTACCACCGAAGCCAGCGCCTATGAGGGTGCGCCAGGAATCTATACAGAAGCTCAAATGACGGGTTGGCGACAGGTCGTTGGCGGCATTCAAAGAAAAGGGGGATACGTGTTTTTGCAGCTTTGGCATTCGGGAAGAGTATCCCATCCGGATCTTACCGGTGTTGCGCCCGTTAGCGCTTCGGCGACGGAAAGCACCGATATTTTAGTTTTCACCAATAGTGGTCCTGTGTCTGCGCCCCGGAGCCGGCCTTTGGAAATGGATGAGATACCAGGGATTGTAAATCTCTACCGCGAGGCCGCCTTAAAGGCGAGGATGGCCGGATTTGATGGAGTCGAAGTACTGGCAGCCGGCGGCTATCTTCTGGATCAATTTTTGCAGAACGGAACCAATCTGAGGACAGATGCGTACGGTGGTTCCGTCGAGAATCGGGCGCGACTCCTCCTAGAAGTCATTGAGGCAGTGATCGAGATCTTCAGCCCGGATCGCGTCGCTGTTCGCCTTTCTCCCAGCGGAATCTTTAACGGCATCTCTGATAGCAACCCAGAAGCGATATTTAATTATGTCGCGGCTGCGCTGAACCGTTTTGCCTTAGCGTATCTCCACATCATCGAGCCGCGCGTCAAAGGCGGACAAACGCTGCATGCGGATCAGCCGCCGGTCGCTGCCGCGGGTCTCCGCAAAATCTTTAAGGGACCCATCATCGCGGCAGGCGGCTTTGATCGAGAGGGCGCGATCAAGATAGTCGAAGAGGGAGACGCCGATCTAGTGGCTTTTGGACGCCAGTTCATTTCAAATCCAGACCTTCCCGAGCGATTGCGTTCAGGAATTCCCCTGAATCCTTATAACCGAGCGACCTTTTATAGCGCGGGACCAGAAGGGTATATCGACTATCCGCACCACGACAGCAGCGGGATGAAATAATCATGAGCGAACTTCTAACATCGGCGCTTGCAGCCCATGGCGGATTGGATCAATGGAATCAGCTGACTTCGATTCGAGCGAGGCTCTCGGTAACCGGCGGGCTGTTTACCGCAAAAGGAACAGCCGGTCAGCTTGACGGAATCGAGATGGAGGCGCAGCTTCACGAACAAAAGGTCGTTACTTACATTGCCGGGAAGAAAAAGCGCTGGGTTTTTCAACCGAACTCAATCGTGATTGAAGCAGATTCCGGAGAGAAGCTAGCCGAGCACTCTTATCCTCGGCGTTCGTTTCGGGGAAACGAGGCATTCTGGGAAGAGGTTCATCTGGCGTACTTCAACAGCTACGCCCTGTGGAACTATCTAACCTCACCGTTTCTTTACGCGTCACCCGGTTTTAAAGTGGAAGAGCTCGAAATGTGGCAAGAAAACGGGGAAAGCTGGCGGCCGCTCAAGGTGACATTTCCTGCGCATATTGCTACTCATACCAAAGAGCAAATCGCTTTCTTCGGTGAGGATGGCCTGCTGCGTCGACTTGAATATAGCGTTGACGTTCTCGGTGGGGACAAAGGGCTCAACTACCCGTCGCAGTACCGCGTTTTTAACGGCATCATGTTGCCGATGAAGCGCCGGGTCTATCCGGCGGACGCCCAGAGACAAAAGGTGAAAGAACCGGTCCTGGTGGCCATTGATCTATTTGAAATCACCATCAAATAAATCGCTGAATAGACATCCTTCACGAAATCGGAGTTATGAAATCTCAACAAGAAGCCAACAAAGCGCTGGTAATCGAGGCGTTCGACACTTTGTTCAATAAGCGAGATTACGCTGCCGCGGAGCAGTTTTGGTCTCCGCAGTATATCCAACACAGCGCGCATATCGGACCGGGCAGGGAAGGGCTTTTTGATCTCATCAAGAACACTCCCGCAACGTTAAAATGGGAGCACGGGATCATTCTAGCCGAGGACGACTACGTGATCGTGCATAGCCGCTACTCGGGCACCGGATTACCAGCTGCCTGGATCGTCATCGACATCGTCAGAATGAAGGATGGTATCCTGGCCGAACATTGGGATGTAATTCAGGATGAAGCGACCAAGGCACAATCAAAGAGTGGCAGTCCGATGTTCGGAACTTCGTTTCCATCTTGATGTTTGGGTTGAGCGCCAGAGGAATTGAGTTGGGCACGCCGTGCCTGGAGGGGAGCCGCTTTGCATCGAACTCGAGACACCCGACGATTTTTGTCTCGGCGCGTATCCGAGCACAAATTGTGTTGAACAAGCGGCTCCCGGGAACGTCCCGGAGCGCCAAAGGTTTTTCGGACGCTAAGCAAATGGAACGCTGTGCGAAACACCGCGTGCGGTAACTCCCGGGAGCCGCCTGTTTAACCCGATATTTTGGCCTTCCTCGGCGCGAAAAGAATCTCACGAGATCTTGACGTATGTTCAAAAGCGGCTCCCCTCCAATCGAACGCTCGTGCGACCCTAACCTCTTAGGGCGACACGTATGCCTGTCTCGGCTGGTAGCTTGCTATCGGGAACGAAGCTTCTCAAACTCATCCTTCGAGATCTCGTGAATCTCAAAATTGTCTCTCGGCAGACCGGTGATGTCGCTGGCGTTGGCAAGAGCCGCAACCGGGCTATGGTTCACGGTGACGGCTTTCGCTTCCCGATCACCTTTTCGACAGGCTTTGTAGTAGTACTCAATTCCGGGGTCAGGGTAGAGTGATGGCATATCTGGAGAAGTACTCATATGAACACTATGTGCAAGCACGAATTTTGAGCGCCGAGGAGCCCTTAGTTGCGGCTCCTGACGGAGCTCACCGTGTTTGCGTTGCCGTGCCATAAATATGCTGCTCCTGCTGAGCTACAGAGCTGAGGCGCTGCACCAATGATCGTTCTGAAAAGGTTCTCGCGCTCCGGCGTAAGGTATGTTTCGGTCCAACCTTAGCTCGCGACCGTAGTTGCTTCCTGCTTTTAAAGAAGATCAAATACATGGCCTTGGACCGGACGACAAAAGGGGTTTTGCTGGGTTTTGCTTCGTTTGCGGTGTTTTCTTTTAGCGACTCGTGCGTCAAGCTGATCAGAGGAGGGCTACCACCTTACGAGTCGGCCTTTTTCGGCGCACTGTTTGGTCTAGCCATCCTGCCTTTTCTACTGCGCAAAGGGGATCGTTGGATCGATATCCTCAGTACAACCAATTTGCCTCTGTGGTTGGTCAGATTCCTTGCCTATCCGATGGGCGTGATTGGCAGCGTTACCGCTTTTACCCACTTATCGATGGCAGAGGCTTTTGTGCTGATTTTTTTGCAGCCGGCTTACATCACGGTGATGTCAGTTTTTTTCCTAAAGGAGCGGGTTGGTTATCGCCGTTGGAGCGCCGTGGCGCTTGGCTTCTTGGGAGTGCTGATTGTGTTGAGGCCCGGGTTCCGTCCTCTCTCAATCGGACATCTTGGAGCTCTGTTTGCCGGTCTTGGAGGAGCTGTCTCCGTAGTCGCTTTCCGAGCCGCCGGGGGTAGGGAAAAGAATATCTCTTTGTTCGGAGCGGGAATTCTTGGTGGAATCATTGTTTGCGGTCTGTTGTCATTTCCGCATTTCAGGCCGCCTAGTGCGGATCAATGGATGAAATTGGCTGGTTACGGGCTCCTCGCCGCTGTAGCCAACGTGTTGACGATGTGGGCTGCCCGTCAGGCTCCGGCCGCCTATATCGGTCCGACCCAGTATAGTCAAATGATCTGGTCAGTCGTGCTCGGCTATGTTTTGTTCGGCGACGGAGTCGACGTGCCTATGGTTGCGGGCATCGTGCTGATCGTCGCTTCGGGGCTCTTGACGTTGATACGCGAGAAAGTGCGCGGAACACCATTGCCTCCGTCGGTCGGCGGCGAGCGGCATGTGGCGGCGGCCTTGGCTCCCGAAGCAGGGAATCCCACGCACTAAAACTAACCAGGGCTGCAGTTCGCTCTGGGAATGACAGAACGGGCGAGCTGTCTTCAATTAGAAGGTGAAACTCAGACGGGTCTGGAGTCTGAATTCATAAAGGTTGTACCCCCGAATGAGAGGGGCGCTGGCTTCAACCGAAACGAGAGTATTTTTAGTGAGACGCTTTCCGATCAGAAAATCCAACCGGAAGAACCATTTCCCGCCATCGAGAAAATTCACGGCGATATCCTGCGACGGAAAAAAAGTTATAAACCAGTCGCGAGGTAGATTGATATTAAACGTCGGACTCCAACGGATTCTGCTGATATGGGTGCGACCGGGTTGACCGGCGATATCGGCATCGTATCTGACGATTAATTCTACAAAAGAACCATCTGAAATTTGCGGCACATAGTTGCGACTGAGAGCTCTGCTAACACGACCTTGATTTCCAGAACCATTGACAGGATCTCTGGATAGTCTGTTCTAACCTAAGAACAGAAATCTATTGTCCTTTGGTGCAGAGGGCTGAGTAAGCCTCAGGAAGCTGACGTGGAATGGATTTCGTGGACGGTATTGAGTTTATCGTCTCGATAGGGGACTGTCGGACTTATCCCGAAGGGATAATAGGACTCAGCCTGGGGTTTTAACCCCAGGACACGCCAACATTACGACTCGCCCTGAAGGGGCGTAAGATGTTTTTGATCGAAGGTATGTTCTGGAACCTCGGTTCTACCGCCACCTTCGGGGCGTGACGTTCTTTTTATCAGTACCTGGGGTTAAAACCCCAGGCTGAGTCCTATTATCCCTTCGGGATAAGTCCGACAGTCCCCTATCGAGACGATTTTCGCGACGAGAGCGTCGGTTATCTGTACCAACTCTCAACGCACGCAATTCAGTGAAAGGTCGGGCTCAGATTTTGATAAATCGCGGAAGCGCATCAATATCAGGCTCTTTTGCTCGGACTTTTGCGGAATCTGGATAGTCAGAATCGTCGTGGTGTCTTACATCTGGTGCTAGTCTGAACAAAAGTCGCACGGACGCGAGCTCTGGCCTGCGAGGCATCGGGTACCTTGAAGGAGGGCAATGTTCATCCGTGGGGTTAGGGGATAGCCTGACGGCCCAGGGGATTCATTAACATTGGAGGTTCCGGGTGGAAAACTGCCCGATGCAGACGGGCATTTTGGCGCCGGTCGGGAAAATGGAAAGGAGATTGGAGATGAATCCGGCGACCCCAATTGTTCATGTGGTAGATGACGACGAGTCGTTCAGGTTGGCGGTTGGACGCTTGTTACGAGCTGACGGCTACCGGGTACAGACCTATCCATCCGGAAGCGATTTCTTGATTGCAGGCTGCAGACACGGGCCCGGATGCGTTCTTTTAGATGTGAAAATGCCGGGATCCGATGGTCTCGAATTACAAACTGCGTTGGCCAGTGGTGAATTATCACTTCCTATTATCTTTATCAGCGGCCGCAGCAATATCCCGATCGCGGTTCGCGCCTTGAAAGCGGGAGCCGTTGACTTTCTTACTAAACCAGTACGCCGTCAGGTGCTGCTAAACGCCGTAAACCAGGCCTTTGTTGAGGACGCCTCGAGACGAGCGCGCGACGAAGAGCTCGCTGGCTTACGCGCATGCTATGCGAGTCTGAGTCCGCGCGAACACGATGTTTTCGCCCAGGTGATAACCGGCAGGCTAAACAAGCAGATTGCAGCCGAACTGGGCGCTTCTGAGCGGACCATAAAAGCGCACCGCGCCCATATAATGGAGAAGATGCGCGTGAACTCGGTCGCAGAACTCGTGCATATCGCCGATCGATTGCTCGCGGCAAGTACGCAGTAAGGAGCGTTGGTGGAAGTTCACGAAGAATGGTGCGCATCCTAAGGTGAAACGAAGGGTCATGGTGTGAAGCCTTCTGATAATAAACCGGTAGCGGAGAGAAAACTGATTTCGCGGATAGACGAATTGTTATTCAGCAAGGCGGACCTGTGGAAAGATCACCCAATCGTGATCACAACGGTGGTTCTCGCCGCTTTAGTCCAGTGCGGCCTTCTCACCAGCCTCCGGATTAATCGGGCTCGCCGAAGACGCACGGAGCAGGCATTGCTGGCGAGCGAAGAACGCTACAGGAACGTTGTGGAGAGCCAGCCAGACATGGTTTGCCGTTTTCTCGCCGATACCACACTGACCTTCGTAAATGAGGCCTATTGCCGATTCATGGGAAGATCCAGGAAGGAGTTAATCGGAAGGAAGTTTGTGGAGCTAATTCCGCCACAATGGCATAGACAAGTTTTGGAAACGGTTTCTTCTCTGATTAGCAAACGCGAGGCGATTCACGAAGAACATGAAGTCTTGCTGCCGGGAGGCCGGGCTGCCTGGCATCACTGGGAAAACCATCCAATCGTAAATCAAGACGGAGCGGTTCAGGAATACCAAGGTATCGGACAAGACATTACCACGCGGAAGCGCATGGAGGAACTGACTCGAGATCTCATGCATTCCAGCCGGCTCACGCTATTGGGCGAGCTCACTGCATCGATCGGACATGAGATTAACCAACCGTTAGGAGCAATTCTGAGCAACGCAGACGCCGCGGAATTGTTACTGGAGCAAGATCCTATGCCGGTGGATGAGATCCGGCGAGTGATCGCCGATATTCGCAAAGATGATCTGCGAGCCAACGAAATCATCCATCGGATCCGTGCGTTTCTTAGCAAACGGGAGGCTAACCTTGTTCCGGTTGACCTGAACGAAATGGCTAGGGATGTGGTTCA
>Ga0207129_1084_pt1 | contig 18524 bp, 15 predicted proteins | sample Alteio_BWMinHeat_15_FD_153517 | JGI IMG/M metagenome (GOLD analysis project Ga0207129, IMG submission 153517) | Enriched cells from forest soil in Barre Woods Harvard Forest LTER site, Petersham, Massachusetts, United States -... | ecosystem: Environmental > Terrestrial > Soil > Temperate forest >... | reverse complement strand
CGACACGAGTAGGTCGATTGACTTTGGTACGAGTAGGTCGATTGGCTTCGACACGTAATTTGTTGGCGATGTCTTTTATAGTATGCATTTGCTTAAGTGTTGAAGTTGATAGTTTCGTTGGATCTAGGTTAGGAAGAGCAACGCCATTGAGTGACTGATTTTTAAATTTATCTGTAAAGTATGTCTCATTTTCAATCTGGAAAAGCCAATTTAGAATCATATTTTGTACAAACAATTCTGAAGATCGATCGTCATCGACATAAAATGGATTTTCTTGTCTGCTCCCAACATCGATGCGGGGAATAGCTATCTGCTTGTAGAGGATTGTCTCCCATTTGATTACTGCTCGAGGGTCTACTTCTTTTTCATTGCGAAGCATTTCCATTAATTTGTTGCAATTTTCATATAAATCTTCATATTTTTTATGTAGTTCCGGTGTTACACAGGAGAAGAGTATGCTGAGATTAGTCCTATTTTTTTCAAACTTCCTTTGGAATAGATTTTGTTCTTCTTCGTCTTGTCTTCTCATAGTATTGCCTCGATTTCATATTTTAAAGTGTAATCAATTTTACAGCATATGCCTTAACCTGGCCTTAAATGGGAAAGGCTACTGATAATATTCTCTTGTGAGCATTGGTTTATGTTATCTAGCTGTGTTGTCTGCAAGGTCTTAAAACAAGTTAGCATGCATTGTGTTATCGTTTGATTAGGCAGTTCTGTTTGTAACAATGCCCTACGCAAATATTCAAGCAGCTGCATAAAAGAAATTGACCCTTTCAGTGCTTTCAATAAGTTATTTGGCGCAGTACACATGTCTAAGTCATTGGAATGCGTTTTTAATTTCTGGATAATTTCTTCCTTTAATAGATCTATATTTATATTAGCTAACATGTTCTCGCAATTATCTTTTATCAAGCCACCAGTGGATGTTGCGAATGAACTGGATGGGGCATTTAAAATTAAATTTGAGCCAGCTTGTTTTAAAACAAGTTGATCTTTAAATTTTGGCTCAATAAGAAAACGACACGCCAATTTTAACTGATCCTGTCGACGCATATCAAAAGAAAACTGTATGTTTTGTACCTGCTCAGCATCATTGCGAGCAACATCGATTTGGCAGGGGTAATTTTGAAAAGAATGAAGGTTGTTTTCAATATCACGCTCAATGGCAGGATGTGCGCAATCAATGCCAACTTGTATCAGCTGATCTGAGGTTAAAAGCTGAGATGATGGATTGTACAAGATTGATGATGGGACATATAAGATAGATAGTGGTTTATGTTCATACAGCACCGTCTTACCAGTGTGCGCATTATGCTTTGCGATCTCAGTCAAGACACGTTTCATTGCTTCCATTTCAGCATCGGTTTCGAAATACATTTCAACATAATGATGATTGGGTAAGTCTTTCTTGTCTACATCGGATCTTGTGCCTAGTTTGTATTGGCTTAGTCCGAATGCCCGTCCGAAAAGACGGCAAATTGATTTTAACTGCATATCATTTTCTGTTGGTTCTTGTTGTAATGCACGCTCATCATTGTGAGCTGTCATGATTTTTTCCATTTCCTGCGCTGCATGCTCTAGCTTTATTCGGTCTTCAGGATCACTCTTGGTCATTGCTTTAATCATGTTCAACCGTTCATCATTGTTGTTTATAAGTGGTGTGGAACTGAGGAACATCTGCCCTTCTTCGAAGCTTTTTCTATTTTCTTCATTAGGGTGAATGATTTGATCATTATTAGCTAAAATTTTATCTCCTATCTCCTTTGCATCCATTGCTAAGTATCTTTCATGAACCAAGCCATACAGAGGTGGAATTATAATGCCAAGTGTATAGATATCTGAACGATCATCGGTGATTTTTTTTGGCGCATCTGATGGCGTTCTGTCATTATGTACTTGTTCAGGAGACATGAATAATAGTGTGCCTTCTTCTGACATTTTGGTTTTATCATTCAAGTAACTGGCACCAAAATCAATCAATGCTATTTCAAATGTATCGGGATCAATCATGATGTTGTCCCATTTTAAATCAGAATGAACAATGCCACGTTGATGTGCTTGTTGGAGTACAGCTTTTATCAGATTATAGGTAATCTTGTCTGCTTCTGCTTTGGTAAGCGGAGAGACAGCCTGTCTCATTTTCATGAAATCAGTTAAAGACATTGATGGCATGAATTGCTGAACTAAAAACAATCCTTGTTCATTGTTAATGACGTAAACCTCTCGTGGTACTAATTGTCCCTCTTTAGGGTAAACAGAGCGAGCAGTTAACTCTGCTTCTTTGTTAGTGCTCTCCACGGGATCGATTGCCATAATTTCTTTGATTTTCTTGACGATGAAAACCTTATTTGTGCGTGCTTTATTGAAAATAAGTGACTCGCCATTTTCTTTTTCTACTCCAACTGATCGAAAAACGTCCCCAAAGGTGCCTTTTCCAAGGAGGCTACCATCATTAACAATGGTAAAAGGCTCAAATCGTTTTTGAGTAGGATAGTTAAGCGGTGGCTTGGTAATCTTTAAGCGAAAATATGAATCAGGCATGGATGATAAGGTTTGATTGCGTTTTTGTGGAATGATAGGAAGAGATAGCATGCTACCTAAATTTGAGCTAACCTTGGAAAGGTTAAGAGAGGCGCTCGGGTTGAAGTCCATTAGGCCAGCGCTTGGGTTAAATTTTAGGTTAAGATTTCTTGCGCTTTGAAACAAAAAGGGGGAATGTGTTATTGTATTCTGGTTAGTAGGTTGTATGATGTTAACTATATTATTTATGCTTTTTTTAATATTGTCCATTACATTGAAAACATCCTTTGATAGACTTGTTTCATTTGTTTTGTTTAAGCCAGCAAAGTGGATTGAAACTTTACCCGGATATATAATCTCGGTAAATGATAAAAGATCCTTATTAAAATATCCATCAGCCTTTATTGTTTTAAACTGATCAATAATGATATCTTTACTTTCAGCATAGATATTAATATAAATTTCTTTGTATAAATTATTTTCTATTTTATTCCAAAATGCATTGCATTCATTCTTTTTGATTAATTTAATCTCGTTTTTGTTTTTATTGTTAGTTATGGATAGATTGAGTGTGATTTCAACGTGGAGTTGAGTGCGTATCTTTTCCATTAATAGTTGACAGTTTTTGTATAATTCAATATACTGTTTTTCTAACTCTGGATAATTTTTTTCTCCAGCAAAAAATATTTGCTTAAAATTAAATATATTTTTCTCCAAATTCCCTGCAAATTTTTCCTCTTCTCGTTTGTGTTGCATGATGACACCTCGTTGATAATGATGTTTCTTTATTAATAATCTTAACTAAAATGCACGTGCCCCATGCAGCGATTGAGCTGTGGGGCGACGCACGTGGATAGGCTAACCTTAGTTTTAGCGTTTGCCATTGCTGAGGTTGGATGATTTAGGATTAGGAGTTGAAGTTGTTGTTAATGGGAGGGGGATATCATTCCCATTGCTTGGGTTGCGCCAAGGAAATAGGCTACTAACGGTGCTACTAACGGTGCTACTAACGATATTTGATAAAGACCTGTTCTTATCTGTATTGGTAGGGCTTGTAGTAGGGCTTGATATGGATTTAACTAGCTTTTTTGCGATTTTTTTTGTATCCCATACTATTTCAGATGTTTCCGGTTGTAGACTTTTTAAATCTCGTTCGCAAAAATACTTATTAAAATATCCCTCAGCATGAAGTGCGTTGAGACGGTTCAGAAAATCGTCTTTATTTTCCGTTCCAGAACGAATGCCGATCTGATTGCAGAACACTGCCTCAAATTTCCTGACAGTGTTGGTATCGATGGCTTCTTTATTGCGAAGCAGATAGATTAATTTTTGGCAGTTTATATATAGGTTCTGGTAAATCTGCTCTAGCTGTGTGTCATTTGACGTGCTAGGAAAAGTTTTTTTGAAAGTAGCCATATCGTTTTCATAATTTGCTACAAATGGACTGCATTCAGCAGCTGTTGGCCTTTCTTTAGGTTGATTTTGGCTTGATGAAGATGAAGGGCTAGCTGAGGGCTGTGTTGCTTGCTTTTGATTTGTCAAATACTCGGCCTGCTTAAGTTTAGGTCTTTCTATCTCCATGACATTTAAATGTGCAGCAACATCGATAGGGCGATAACATCCATTTGCATCTTTCATGGCCTCCTTTTTATTAGCAAAAGCATTTTTATGCATTTCGATCAGTGTTTCCCGATAACCGTAATCAATCTGACCGGTTCCCTTGATGGTATATAATATTTTAACATCGCCATTTTCATCATAATGACACAAGCGTAACGTGACGTTCTCAGGTATCCAATCTGGATTAACTGTAAAAAATCTATTCAGCGATTCAAGGATTTTTTTTGTCATCGTCAATCAAAAGAACATGATTGGGCGCCTTAGGGTGTAAGCTAGCTTGCCTTTGTGTGTTTTTATATACAATTAACAGTTTATTATCATCAAACGGGCAATCGGCATGCTTGATTTCGTTAATTTTGTCTTTGCTTTTTATTTCGACATGACCCTTATACTCCTCTTGTTCTGAGATTGCTTGCAATAGGTTGGGTAATAGTACGTGTCGACGTGTTTTCAAAACATTTTGCAAATCTTCATTGTTTTTGGTTTTAGAATACCTTAGTGTTTTCATTGGTATTGAACCTTGTTTTTCATTTCCGTCTAGTCCTATGACTCGGTATTGCAACATCGGTTCATTCTCGGGACTAATAATAATCTCACATTCAATAACATTGGGCTCTAACTCGTTTTTTGACATTAAATTAATATCATATCCATGTATGCATCGACTAAAAGACACGCCAGGTTCTAGATTGCCAAAATCATCAGCTAACAAAGAGGTATCAAGTTCAAGAGTAACATAAGGATCTGTGTTAAAGTACTGAGTAACATCCAGCATAACATGGAAAAATGAAGGGTCACCTTCATTTTTCCGTGATTGTCTCTGAGAACCAATTGCAAATTTGGGGAGAATGGCGATGTTATATTTTTTGTCAAGAATCGTTTGTCGAACCTCTTTCATTTCTCCTGCTTCACGCTGATATTCATTGAGCAAACTTTCGTATATTTTGGAGTATTCTGCTCCTTGCACGTCGGATGCTTCGCGGTGCAATTGGTCTTCTGTACGTATTTTACTGTAAATTTCGTCTTTGAATTCCCATAATTTTTTATTTGATAATATGACATCCTGGAAAAGCTGTTTATATGTTTGGCCTTCGGTACTTTGAATGTCTGGATTCAATATGGTGCCGTCTGCATCAAACAGAATAGTGACTATGGGGTGTGTAGATTCGGGACCTGCAACTGATCGACTAGATTTGCTACTGTTGCTGCTGACGCTTATGGTTGATGGATTTGATGATGCGCTGTTGATTGGAAAGGATGAGTGGGATGATGCAGTATTAATAAAACGAAACATGATTAATTCCTCTGAATAGCTGTGAGTTAGCTTTATATTCAGCGTATTCTATCTCTTATATCTTAGAGCAACCTTAAGCCAGCCAATCCTTGAAATCCACCACATGACTAAAATATTGCGCTTCCACCACACTGTCGCTGACACCATTGACATGATAAAACGTGTTTTGATTAAGTAATTGATTTTGGTGTTGAAAATAAAAGGATGTCATTTGTATGACTTCACAAAAAAGCTATTTTGCCTTTTCGTGAAGTCATGCCTAAAGATGGAGTGTTGCACATTAACTAATAATCTCATTTAATCCTTTGCATACGAGATCAAGTTCTGATTTATCGAGATGGCCAATTTTTTTGCCGAGTCGTAAGACGGATAATGTCCTGACCTGGCTGATTTTGACCCAGGATGGCTTGGAGTGAGGATTGTTTTTTAGTGCTAATGTAAAAGGGAATCCTACTTTTTGTGGTTGGCTTGTTAAAGCAACAGCGATAACTGTTCCTGATTTTTCATTAAATATATCGCGGCTCAATATAAGCACTGGGCGCAGGCCAGCTTGTTCGCTACCTTGAGTGGGGTTGAGATCAGCCCACACAATATCTCCTCTTAATATTCTGACCATGATGCTAAATCCTCGCTCAAACCTATATCAGCCATTTCTTGTTCAAAATGTGGATCGAATTTAGCGCATTCTTCAGCGAAGCGATCATGCTCCAATTGATGTAACGCTAGATGGATGGCCATTTGAAAAGCTTGGCTTCTACTTTTAAAAATATGTTTTTTGACAAAAAAATCAATTTTTCTTAATTCAGTTTGATCAATTGACACAGCAATTTTTGCTACACTCATTCTGCTACCCTCGAAGATTCTTGATTAATATTTCATTTTAGTATGAAAAAAGTATGAATACAATAATATTCTTGTATGGGATACACCTGCGATGGGGCAAAAGCCATAGGTAAAATTTATAAAACTGCTTGACTTAAGAAAACCGCAAGCTAAAATGCTTCTTCTCGTTGCGGGAATAGCTCAGTGGTAGAGCACAACCTTGCCAAGGTTGGGGTCGCGAGTTCGAATCTCGTTTCCCGCTCCAAAAATGTGACGGCTGGGTGGCAGAGTGGTCATGCAGCGGCCTGCAAAGCCGTGTACGCCGGTTCGATTCCGACCCTAGCCTAGATGTTTGTGTAAATTGCCCGGGTGGCGGAACTGGTAGACGCAAGGGACTTAAAATCCCTCGGGATCTGATCCCGTGCCGGTTCGATTCCGGCCTCGGGCATGGATAACGCCATGACCTTCGTTGTGACAGAAAAATGCATACGCTGTAAGTACACTGACTGTGTCGAAGTGTGCCCTGTCGATTGTTTTTACGAAGGTCCTAACTTTTTAGTGATCAACCCTGACGAGTGCATCGATTGTGCCCTCTGTGAGCCCGAATGTCCCGTCAATGCGATTTATTCTGAAGACGACCTCCCTGAAAAATATCAACCTTACCTCGCCTTAAATGCCGAATTGGCCGAAAAATGGCCCAATATCACGCGCATAAAACCCGCCCCGCTTGATGCAGATGATTGGAAAGATAAAGAAGACAAGCTTGCTTATTTAGAAAAAGAATGGCCGAAAGGGTGAATACCCTGATCATCGGCATTGACCCCGGCTCGCGTCGCACCGGCTTTGGTGTGATTGAGGTCATAGGGCAGCGCTATCGCCATGTCGCAAGCGGCCATCTCGATGTGAGCGCGCATCCGTTTGAAGAACGCCTGCGGCGCATTTTTTATGGCCTGCAGGAGATCGTGCAAACCCATCAACCGCAAGAATCTGCTATTGAACAAGTATTTATGCATGAAAATGCCTCTTCCGCCCTGAAACTAGGCCAAGCCCGAGGCGCCGCAATTGTGGCGCTCCCGAGTCCGCTGAGCGAATATTCCGCCCGCCAAGTGAAGCAAGCCGTCGTGGGTTATGGTGCGGCAGGCAAGGAGCAAGTGCAGTTTATGGTGCAACGACTGCTCAACCTGCGCACCGCATTGCAGGCGGATGCGGCAGATGCGCTCGCGATTGCGCTGTGCCATGCGGCTATGCGGAGGTGAGGGGGATAAGATTTATAGAGGAGAAGTCTATGGTTAAAGCGATAGTACTCAATGCGTTAGTGTCTTCAGAGATCAAACGATTCGGCTTTATGGCAGGGCAAATCAGCGTGCCAGATGACTTTGATCGCATGGGTGATGCGGAGATTGCGATGATATTTGAGGATGGCGAGCGAGCTGTTGATTCACGGTGAACATACGATGGCTATTGTCTTGAAGGAAAGGGATTGCGAGGGGTTTTCTGTTAAACTTATCTGTTTGAATATAGAAGACCTTCTCTAGCCCACACATAATCTTTTGGTAAGGTAGTGGTGGTAGGATAGAAGGATTAGGTTTGGATAGAGAGGTGGAATATGGCACATACACGATCAGTAGACGATAAAGAAAAAAGAGAAAGTGAGGTAGCTAAAGCAGTGGATGATTTCAGAGTGCAGAATCCAACTGAGATACAGCCTCTCACCCCGTTGATACTTGAACAGAGAAAGACCGTCATTAAAACCTGGCTTACTAGACTTGAAGGGAAGCCTACTAGTGAGCTTTATGCGACAGTTATTGAAAAACTTAAGGATGCATCAGAGAAATGGAGAGAAAAGGCAAAAGGACATAAAGCTCGAATCAAGAGTATTGACGCTCTTGGTATCCCCTTCACAGCTCTTACTAAACAGCAGGTAAAGGATTTTATCAACACAGTAGGTGTCGCTATAAAGCTTGCTAGCCCAGATACTGCTCGTGTTATTTTGAAAATGTCTGGAAAGGAGCGTCACACTTTTGTTAGCGGACTTTCACCAAAGGAGATCGAAACAAAACTGGAAAGCATAAGTGCATCACCCTTAGAGGCAGATACCAGGCGGAAGGAGAAGAGCGAAACTTTAACTGCTTTTCGAGATGAAAAATCAGATGGAAAAAGACGAGTTGGTGCAATGGGGTCTGAGATTACTCGACTCAAAGATGAACTTGAGAAGCTTAAGATACACTTGCAGGATGTTAATAAAGAAAAGACGGAACTTGAAGCAACCCTGCAAAGCGCAGCAAATGAGAATACCCAGAATCAAGAAAAAATAAATTATCTCGAAGCAGATCTTCGCGTAAAAGATGAGAGTATAACACGTCTTAATAAAAACATAGAGGATAAAGAACAACAGGAGATTGAATATCTGGATTCAGTAAGAAAGAACAAAGAGGAGAATAAGGCGCTAAAACTCGAAAAAGAGAAGCTTCAATCGGAACTTGAGCAAGCGCGAGTAGCTCTTGAGACGGGCAAGACGGCATTACTAGGAACTAAAGAAGGTATTGCTAAAATACAAGGGGATCTGACCCAAAAGGATAAGACGATACAGGATCTCCAATCGCAACGTGATCAAATAGAGGCAAAGCTTGTTGAAACCCAAGTGTTACTTGATAGGGCACATACAGAGCAGGAGATGCTTCAGAAATTAGAATCTGAAAAAAATAAGCTTCAATCGGAACTTAAACAAACGCAAAGAGCTCTTGAGATACACAAAACGGCGCTACCAGGAGGTTTTGCTAAAATAAAAGAAAATCTGGTTCAAAAGAATAAGACGATACAAGATCTTGAATTACAATGTGCTCAGACTGAGAAAAAGCTTTCTGCAGCTCAGACGGCACTTGATAAGGCACGTAAAGAGTATCAGTCTAAATATGTAAATACATCTAAACCCACAAATCCCGAGAGTAGTTCTATGCGTAGTACGTCAAGTAAAGCGTTGAATAAAGAGTTAGCATCTTCAACAAGCAGTGTTGAGGGTGAATCGAAACATAAGTCGAATCCTGTAAACAAGATATTTGAAGAACAAAACGTTGATCTATACAAATATCCAAACAATATCCGTGAGAGTGATGAGGATTCCGAATTTACGATGGGGGATCTACATGGTAATACCATGAAATTATTACGTATGTTGGTTAAAGAGGATATTGCGACCAACATTACTCCCGAGGAATATGAAAAGCTAGCTGAGATTTATAAAGGAGGAGTTGAAAAAATAACAGCCGAAGGCTTGCGGAATTTTGACAATATTATAGAAAAAATTAAATTTAAGAAAAAAGGCGTCAGGCTCATTGGCGACGAGTTGGCTGATAGAGGAACATGCGATTACTTCACACTTAAGGTTCTGAAGGAGATGTATAAACAAGAGGTGCCGGTAGAAATTATTGAGTCAAATCATGGGCTACAATTTCGAGGAGCCTGTGAGCAATATCTTAAAAATGGCAAATTTTCACCCCTTAATCCCAACTATAACAATCAATTTAATTCGTTAATGACGTTGAATACACTAGTAGAAAATAAGCAGATCGAATCTCAGTGGATATTAGATACGGCTAAACAAGTTTATTTCCCTGCTTTAAAAATGTTTTCTTACAAGTTAAGCGCAGATGAAACAGCAATTAAATTATATACTCATGCGCCTATTGATATAGAGATGATCAAAGATGTTGCAACGCAATTAAAAATTGATTTTAAGGATGCTTCTGCTAAGGAATTAGCTGACACGATTGATCGAATCAATGCTGAATTTCAGAAGAAAATCTCTAATAACTCAATCTCGAGTTTATATGCAGAAAAAGGCAGTGCGCTATCGCGTGCAGTTTGGAATAGGCCTAAGTATGCTGGTGATGGAGAAAATAAAGCAATTAAGAGACCAAGTAAATACAATGGTTATTCAGTTGAGTATGTGCATGGTCATGAGTACGACGAGAACGAGAAGCCAGTGCAGCATGTTATTAACACTGATGCTGATAATGAACTTGGTAAGTTCACTAACACAGGCACCTACCGTGTTTTTTATGCTAGCCCTAATCACATACAGAAACCGTCTCAACGCATGCAAGAGCATGTGGATAAACAGCTTGAGCGTGAGGAGGTTGCTACGTATTCGCCGCTATCGCATATCCCGAAAGTAGCGTTTGATGACAGTGTTGAAGAGCAAGAAGCTGAGAAAGAAAAGAATGTCGAATCTCTAATTGCACCTAAAGGACATCTTGCTGCTACATTAGAGGGAAAGGTTAAAGCACTCTTGCTACGCGCTAGAGAGGAAAAGGTTAAGACACTTTTGCTGCGCGCTAGAGATACACAGTTAAATGACACCAGTATCGATATAGATCAAGTTGATCAGCATAAAATTATAGATATAGATAGTCTAGATATAGATAATCTTGCGGCAAGGCTTTGTGAGCCGGAGGAGGGTGGCCAACTCCTTTCCTGCAAGGTGGTATACCAACGGATTAGGCACTTATCAACTGAAGATAACCCGCTTTTGGAAGATGATGATATTGATGGTGTTAGGTGGCTACTTCAGCTTATTGAGAGTGATGACTCTTCTTTTCAAACACATATAGACAACGTATATCGAAATAAAATAGTAAAGGCAATACAGCCGGACCAAGTAAATAACATAGCAAACTTATTTATTAGCTATATTGAAAGCAATCCGTCTATGCAGGACAAAGCGAAAGGAGAACTTATTAATAGCTTTATGGATAAAATTGTCGAGATAGAGTCATCTTACATGGCAGATAAACAAGGTTTTGAGGACTTTATACAAGACAAGATGTCCGGAAATGAGAACAGTAACATCCATGACCTGTTTCGTTTCATATTCGACCTAAAAAACTGGAAAGACGATGTTTCCCTAGAGCAGCACTTAGCGCAATGTGAATTAGTTGCTAAGCAGTTTCACGTAATCCAAGCACAAGTGGGCAAAGTCCTTCCTGCCTCTACTTATCCCAATCTACGGGCAGCAGTGATGGATCCTATCAACCTCATCCATCTTGCCAATAATTTCACTGATAAGGCCATCAGCAATTTCATAAACGCGACTACACCAACAGCTGTGGCGGAAGCGTTCAAAAATACAAATATGCATGAGCCTACCCCACTTTTATGCAATGCGATTGCATCAGAAAATAGGCAAGCTAAGATCGGGAAGATTGACCAGGCCATCAACAATTTCCCTAAGCTACAGATGAAAGACTTGTTGGTGAATCATGTTTCTCGTGAAGGTATTGAAACAGTACGAGATCTGCCTATCGAGAATTATCCAGACTTATTTCGAAAAATAGGTGAAGCTGCTGCAGCTTGGGAAGAAAACCCAAGTAATAAGGCTGCTAGAGATGCGCTTGATGCAGCTATAAAACCAATCGATCCAGAGGATCAACTCAAAAACAGTTTAAATGATCTCGAAGCGGTAGTGCAGCAAAGTAAGGAAGAAAGAGAAGCTATGGTCGAGGCTTTGCAGCAGCTTGCCGAAGAGACCCATGTAGCGCTCAAGAAAATAACACTAAGGCCAAGTTCCTCTGCTTCACCTCGCTACGACTACCCCTCAGCGTTGTTGCCACTGCAAATGATTTTTGAGGAAAACCCTGAGCGATTACAAGCATTCGTTAGAGCTATTGCGGTGCAGCAGTCTGGAACAATCCTTTATGACCAAGAGAATGTTACTCAAGACACGAAGGACGCAATAAAAAATGCGCTAGAAGGCTTAGTTAAAGATCTAGATGCAGCAGCTAATGAGGATGCAGTGCAATTGGCTTTTCAGAAGGTACTTGTTGATAACAATACAGCATTGCAGACAGAAGATCGCGATAAACTCATAAAAGCGGTAAAACTCAAACCAGAAGAATGCAAGCGTTTTATTGATCGTGAAACGATACTGGCAAATGCAGGTTTTGAGCCATTAGACAAAAAAGATTTACGAGACGAATATCGCAAACGTCTTAAGAGTGATCCTGACAACATCTCTGTCCTTAAAAAAGATAAAGGAGAGACGGTCTTAAAAAAATTACTAGAGGGTCGAGGCAAAGATCATCTTAAAACGATGTTTGCATCCCCCGCCGCGTTGCGACAGGCACTCCGTGATCGGTATGCAGCAGAAACACCACAAGAGCTCAAAGAGGTATTGTTGTCTAAATTTGACATCGATCTGATGAAAGAACCTAACGAAGGTAGAGAGATTCTCAAAGAAATGATGACAGAAAATAGACTCTTGCTCATGTTAGAGAGAGGGGATCAGCTTCAGCTTCGACTAGAGGCATTGGGTAAAATTGATCTTGCTGATATCGATAAAAGTGATCAAGACAAGTTCGATCTGATCAGCAACAAGGTGAATGCGAAACCGTCATCTTCTTTCTATAGAAGAGATCGTCTGACTGGCTATAAAGCCTCGCTTGAGGACTGCAAAAAGAAACTCAGGGCGGCATGTGAAAGTAGAAATCCTGAGTTTGCTCAGGAAATTGTCAAAATTGATAAGAAAATTGACGATATCCTGACGAATAACCTTGAATATAAAGTTTTTCTAGAAAAGAAATATTCAGCAGAGCCTGATTCAGAAAAGCGAAGAAAAATACTGCAAGAGCTAAATAAGGTCAACAGTTATATCACGACGATTACTGGAGAAGTTGATGACAAGAAAGAGAAAAAAAGCTTCGGTTTGAGAGATTATGTTGAAGACATCTTTGACAAGGGTTTATTTCCTGAAACGATGGCAAAGATAGAAAGTGAGATCAAAAGTGAAGATGAGATGGTAGGGACCTTAAAGGTTGAAACCTTGATTACGACAACAGATGAGAGCCAGGTAGAGGCTAAGATCGCGAAATTCCAGGAGGATCCGGATCCTTCTGCGCCACCTTCAAATAGCACAGTATCTAATCCAAAGCTTATACAGAAAGTGGGTATTGATGACAATCCGGATGATAGGACACGTGATCGTGAGCATACCTATGGTGCTTATGGCTTTACATTATCTCGAAAGAACGCACGTGGCGTTGAGCACTCACTTAAAATGGTAGCTAAAGAAGAGCGTAGTGGGGTGTCTTCGTCTATGCAACTCTTGATAAAGCCTGAGGATAGAAAGAAGATTAACGAGTTATGTGCAGGAACATGGGGTTCTCCTCATGAGAGTCTTTTGCTGCTAGTGATTAAAATCATTGATACATGGGTTGCAACCTTGTCGAGAAGCGAAAATGGGATGGTTTATGGCGCGTTGTCATTTGAAAATTACCCGCCGAACGAATTACCATCTGACTTCGTGAAAGTCATGAAGTGGTATTTAGAAAATAAAGAACCAAACGGATTGGTACTGACTTATAAACCAAAGGGTGGTCAGTTGGGTGCATTTGCCTCTTTTTGGTTAGATGGTAAGTACAAAACGCTAGTCGCAGAAGGTAAAGTACTTGCCCCTGCAGGAAAACAAGAAGGATTAGAGCCCGTGCCACATACATTTAAGTTTTCTCGCGGTAGTTAACAGAGGACCAAGCGCATGGCACTTCCCATACTGGCGAACCCCATCCCCGATCAGGTGACCAATGAGCAAGCGGCCTACGGGCCGTTTGATCTGACCCGCTTTGTGCAGGCGCCGGTTGATGGCGGTGCGCTGTTTTTTGAAGCTAGCATTGAGGGCGATGCGCCTTTGCCGCAAGGGCTGATTTGCACACGCGATGGCATCTTGACTGGGATTCCAGCCAAAGGGACGCATGGGCTGTATCAGGTGCGGCTTGTGATCGGCAATGAAAGTGGGACTATCGAGACGGATTTTGTCTTTACTATCAAGCCCAGTCTCGCTGCGACACAAGATCATTACACGCAACTTAAACAGCAAATTTGGGAAGCATTGGAACAGCGTTTGCCAGTGCCAGAGATTGCAGAACTCTATAACCGCCCGATTAGTCAGATGGATGTGTACTATCTCCTCACACGTTGGGGGGTGATCAAGATATGGGATGCCTATAATTTGGATGCCCCAGGTGACTTGATTCCCCTTGAGCTGACCAATGCGAGCCCGCTCTATCGCGTGTATGATCGTGGCAGTTGTTTGGTGGCGGGGCCTAAAGATATCTTCTCGCACGAACATACGTTGCAAGATGGCATCAAAACGGCTAAGGCTTTGGCACAAGAAGCTTTCAAGCGTAATTGGACCATAGAAGTTTCAGGGCTCGATAAACTCACGCGCGCCATTTGGGTAGAGGTGCAACTGTTGGGCGAGCGTCACGGGCACACGATTGATGTCATCAATTACGAGCCTACTGAGCAAGATAAATACCTAGTCACAGCTGAACGGCAATCTGCTGGCATACGGCTTGAGGCACAAGGGTAATACAATACACTAGAGAGGTGATCATCATGGCAAACAATAACAATAATCCACAAAATAATCCGCAAACACCGCCACCAACGCAAACACCAGCACAAACACAGGCGCAAATTAATAAACAAAAAGAGCTAGAAATGAATGCGCGGTATGCTAGAACCATGCTTGGGTCGACGTTAGGTTTTGTCCCGATGGGTGCGGTTTCACCATCTAACAAGCAGAGTCAGATCCTCAAAGAAGGGCCTGAAGAACCGATAGCCGAACGTGAAAGTGGTCTTTACCGGATAGATGGACAGGGTAATGCCATTATTGAGTGGGATAAAGATAAGGCAAAGTTTACTTACCATGTGGATAAAGTAACACCAGAAACAGAAGCGCTATTCTTGTACCAAGCGATTAAAGCACTGCAACAAGATAACGGTGCTACGGCAGTCAAGTTTACCTATGCCAATAAGGATGGGATTACCCTAGACGGGCTGAAGTTACGGATTGCTGCTGGGGAGAAAATGGGTGTTGCGATCAACTTTGGTACAGAAGTGGATGCTTGGTTCTTAGATCAGATTCAGAAACGTAGATTGAGCGCAGATGATTTTCATGATTTCAAGGAAGCAGTTGGTAGCGTCAATCAAAAAGCGAAAATATTGAGCGAAGTGACAAGCTTTGCTAAGGAACCTGAGACGTGGAAAGAGAAAATAAAAGAATGGGAAAAACCAGAAAAAGATTTAGCGAAGTTGCAAGACGACACAAAGAAAGCTACTGAAACAGAAATTAAAAATAAAGTAACGGCAACAGATCCACTGCTCAAATATGTTGAAGAAATGAAGGCTATCGATGCTAAAGTTGATGCATGTACGCAGAGACTAGAGAAACTCGATACTTTTATCACGGATTCAGAGGGGAAATTTAATAAGCAAAAATTAGATGCTTATTTAGATAAAAATAATCAAAATGGATGTGCCCCCATTACATATTGTAAACGGGACCCACTTACACTTAAGCTTATACGGACTCCACTTACAGAAGAACACGCCTTGCTCGCCAGCGTATCAGACACTGACGACTTTGCCAAAACCCCGAGCGAAGTGCGTACCATACAGCTATCCCGCTTGATTCAGACAACAGCTGGTAAAGACGCCAAGCTTTATCAATCGTTGTTATTGTCAATGCAGCAAGAACAAGCAGTGCTGCGGGGGGAGCTTGAGGCGTGCAAAGCAAAGCTAGACGTTAGTGATGAGAAGAAAAAGGCACTCAAAGAAGAAATGGAGGCTCTCCCAGACACAGATCCAGATAATAAAGCACGTTACAAAGAAGCTTTGACTTTGCTAGATAAGCATAGAGAGAAAGAACTGCCTAAGGATGTTGTGGCGCCACGTACCCTGGCACCAGTTAAGGAACAACTTGCACGTCTAGACGAAGTGGCTGCAAAGCAAAAAGAACTGCAGAAGACAGTTGGTGATTTGCGAACGGATATAGATGCGAAACATCGCAAGATTCAGGATGCGCAAGTGCAGCAAAATAATAGACCGCGCCTGCGGGGATTTTAGGATGCGGATTCCCCTGATCGCCGGCAATTGGAAAATGCACGGCTCGCATGCGCAAGCGAACGCTTTAGTTGCAGAGATCATAGCTGAAACGCAGTCGCATGCGAAAATAGAAATCGCCATTCTGCCGCCTTTTGTTTACCTGTCTTCAATTAAAAACTTGCTCGCGCAATCAAAAATGGCTCTAGGTGCACAAAATCTGTATCTAGGCGCCCAAGGTGCCTTCACCGGCGAGGTATCAGGGCTGATGCTGAAAGATGTCGGTTGCCAGTACGTGCTGATCGGCCACTCGGAGCGACGTCAGTATTTCAACGAGACACTTGCGCTAACGGCTGCGAAGTATCAAGCCGCGTTAGATAGCGGCTTGACGCCGATATTATGCATAGGTGAAACAGAGCAAGAACGTGAGGCGCAGCAAACGGAAGCGGTGATCACAGCCCAGCTGCAAGTCGTGCTTGAGAAAGTGGGAACAGATGGCATGGCAAAAGGCGTCATTGCTTACGAGCCCGTCTGGGCCATCGGCACAGGCAAGACCGCGACACCTCTGCAAGCACAAGCTGTCCATGCGTTTATTCGCGCATCGCTGCTTGATATTGGCGACACAATGCGTATACTCTACGGCGGCAGCATGAAAGCAGAGAATGCGGCTGCGCTTTTGGCCATGCCCGATATTGACGGTGGCTTAATTGGCGGTGCATCTTTGGATGCTAAATCTTTTGTGGCAATTTGTACGGCTGCTGTGAGGTAACCATGGCTTATCAACTTATTTTACTCCTGCACGTGTTTGTTGCCGTGTGCGTTATCGCGCTCGTTCTGGTGCAGCAAGGCAAAGGCGCGACAACAGGTGCAGCTTTTGGCAGTGGCGCCTCGCAAACGTTTTTTGGCAGTCGCGGCTCAGGGTCTTTTTTGTTTAAAGTGACAGCGGTATTTGTCGCTGTGTTTTTTATCACAAGCATTGGACTAAACTACATGGGCACGCGCGCATACAAACAGCAAGCGGCCGTGAGTATGCCTTTCGTACCGCCTGCCAAATAATGCAAAAGCCGACGTGGTGGAATTGGTAGACACGCTACTTTGAGGTGGTAGTGGCGTTTAGCTGTGCCGGTTCGAGTCCGGCCGTCGGCAAGGTTTCCTCCAAGTACCCTGCGAGCTTATTCACTCGTGATAAAAAAAATGCTGCAGACCACACCTCAAGCGAAGGGAGTTCATGTGGCCGCAGGAATTGCTCAACGTCTTTTTTGGCTGCATGCCAATCAATCTGGTTGATTTTGTCTCTTAACATTTGCAGGAACCAGGCAGGTGTCACGGTAATTGATTTTTTTGCCCAAGGACCAGCTTGATCAATGGCATTCTCGAGCAAAGTAAAGTTAATAGTGGTTTGTCTTGTTACGTACCAAATAAAGTCGTACCAATCACGTCCCTAGAAAAACGTTCTAATCCATGCAATATTCTAAGACACGTACCACCTTGAAAAGCAGCAACCTCAAAAAAACCCGCACGTGAAAGCGTCATTAATGCAATTTCTTGTGCAATTTCTTTTAGTGCATTTTCTTGATCAGCTAATGTTTGACAATGATATTGCGTTAGTCTTTGCTGAATAATGTCAATGCTCATTCTTCACCCCCGTTAAAAACAATCGCATTCTCTGTTGATGATAATAAGCGTCAAGTGTTTGTACTTCTTCATTAGATAAATCAGGTAAATTGTCAACCTCAATTCTTAAGCTATTCACCAATGGATCAAGGCTATGCCAATCTTTTTTGTAGCAATAAACATAATCACAAATCGCGCGCCAAGGTTTTGCTATAAAAAAAGTATGGCCATTTTCTGTCATGCGAGTGGTTTCTGCGTATAAATTATTCAGAGGAACGTGTTGAAAATAAAAGCGACCTAAGGATGTCATGAATGTCTTCGATCGTTTACCCGTTACATTGGTTGTGGTATAGACAGCTTCAGGGATTAAGCCGTGATAGCTCAGTGCAGATTCCAAGCTCACAAGCGATGGGCCATAGATAAATTGTGCGAGCTCAAACGGATGCGGTTTGTTGAAATAACCCACTTCTTCAGTTAGACAATATAATCCTCTTTTGACATGTAAGAGCTTCCCTGCTGCCAGCATACGTTTGACCTTGCCATAGCGGCTATCAGGGGTGCCTTTCAATAAACAAGCCAACTCCGCGCCGGTTACAAAAGGACGAGGATAACGTTGCAGGATGCGCTCTAGGGCTCTGGTCATCTCTATATTTGCTTGATACTGTCGATTAGTGACAGTTTTATGTAGATATTATAACAGAACTATATTTTGTTTAAAACTGTCGATAAATGACAGTTTATTGTTATTGTTGTATATCAGACGCGTTTATTTTGA
>Ga0207129_1083_pt1 | contig 18649 bp, 12 predicted proteins | sample Alteio_BWMinHeat_15_FD_153517 | JGI IMG/M metagenome (GOLD analysis project Ga0207129, IMG submission 153517) | Enriched cells from forest soil in Barre Woods Harvard Forest LTER site, Petersham, Massachusetts, United States -... | ecosystem: Environmental > Terrestrial > Soil > Temperate forest >... | reverse complement strand
AGCCAGACACTAAGTAGCAGGAGTGGTCTTAGGCGAACCTGGGTGCGTCCTAGGAGAGACCGCTTTGGGGCTCGACGGGGAGAAAGTCTTTTCTCCCGCAGAAGCAGGTAGGCAAAGAACGGAAAGAACCCGTTGCCATTGTCGTCGAACAGTTCCTACCTTAGTTCGTTAGAAACCTGGCCGTGAAATCTGCAGCGGCGCCCATCTCTTACTGCAAGTGCGGACCCCCGTCTTGAATGAGGAGTGGCGCTCGACGCTATCGGATTGGTATGCAGCAATGCAAGAGACATGCGATGCGAAGGCGGCTTAGCTCCCGGTTTTTCCCGGTCCCCTACAAGTCCACAATCTGAGAAGCCTGCTAGCGGTGACGCATGGATGCACGCTCAACCGCGAATCCGTACGTAGACCTTATTACGAACACAATCCGCCTGGAGCCGCAACGACTGACGGAAAATTGAAAGTCTGAGAGCGTTCCATCCACGACTGAAATTCTTGAACGTGACGTTCGATGAGTTGATAGCATTTTTCCGATGCTTGCTTACGGACCGCTAGATTTCTCTCGGCTATACTTTGCAGAGAGTCGAGGTCGTACAAATAAACCCCATCCAACTTCTGAACAGCAGGGTCGATGTCTCGGGGCATCGCCAGGTCGATCATAAAGAGCGGACGGTGCCGGCGAGCTTGCCAGCATGTCGCCAACTTATCTACGGTGATAATCGCGTGCGGAGCTGCGGTGGAACTGACCAATATATCAAGATCGCGGAACTCTGACTTCCAATCAGCGAAATGAATGGCGCGTCCACCAGTGAGTGTGGCCAAAGCTTGGGCTCGCTCAAAAGAACGATTGGATACAAAAATTTGCGCCGCTCCGCGAGACTGAAAGGCTTTGGCGGTCTTTTCACTAGTTTCACCCGCCCCGATAATCATGATCTTGCGCCCTTCCAGGTCTCCAAAGATCTGTTCTGCCAAGTCTACCGCCACGGAGCCGACCGAGACACTGCCGCGGGTGATCGCGGTGGAAGAGCGGACCTGTTTACCTACTTGAAATGATTTTTGAAAAAGTCGATTCAGAAACCTGCTCACCGTTCCTATGCCGCTCGCATGTTGGTAGGCGCGCTTGAGTTGACCAAAAATTTCCGTTTCCCCAACCACCATCGATTCCAGACCGGAGGCCACTCGAAATAGGTGCCGAACACACTCGCTTGCACATAAACGAAACAAATGCCTTTCGTCCACCGCTCGGAAATCTCGATAAACGTTCCCGAAGAAAGCGGGAGCTGAGGTGTCCGCAAGCTCTCCAGTCACATAAAATTCTGTGCGATTGCAGGTCGAGACAATGACGCCCTCGGTGACTCCGGGTATCGCCTTTAGTTGTGCCAATGCTTCGGGTAAGGCGGAGATCGGGATAGCGAATCTCTCGCGCACGTCCACTGCTGCGGTCCGATGGCTAAGGCCAAAACAAAAGATGCTCATCTCAGACCCTCTAGGTTGCCCTCAATGGAACCGATGCTGTCGCAGGCTTCGCCGGAATCTTTGCCGCCCGCGTCCTAATCCCTCGCCAATAACGTTGCGGAATTAACCCGAGCCCCATCACGACCAGTTGACTGGCGATAAAAGCCGTTAGGTTACCGAATCCCTGATCCATAAAGCCGTAGGAATGCAGGCCGACGCCAAGCATATTAACTCCAAACCAAGATAAACTAACCACGATATTGCCGAAAACACTCATCACGGCCAAGCCACGCTCGCGAATCAAGCCACCCCAGCGGGCATGCAGAATTGTGGCGTTCCACAATACAATCAGCAGTGCTCCATTCTCTTTCGGGTCCCATCCCCAGAATCGCCCCCAAGACTGATCCGCCCAGATTCCTCCAAGGATCGTTCCGACGAAACTGCATAAAATGGCAAAGCAAATTACTCCATAGATCATTCGACTGAGCGATGCCGCCGTCGTTTCGCTAAACGAGTTCGTCAAAATGCCGCGCAAGATATAGATAACGCCAAGCAGGCCAGCCAGACCTACCGACGAGTAACCAAGAGTTACCACCACTACGTGCGTCGCTAGCCAGACGTTGGTGTCTAATACCGCTCGAAGCATTTCGAGGGAATCACCATCCAATTGCAAATTGTGGGCAATCAATAGTGTAACAAAGCCGATGGTCGAAGCGCATACACTTCCAATCCCGTTTTTATAAAAGCGTTCAAGAAACAGGCAAAGAAGAACCGAACCCCAGCCGACAAAGAGCGCTGAACTATACAGATTGGTAACCGGAGGCCGTCCTTGCAAATACATGCGGATCAAGAGCCCGAGCGTGTGCAGGACAAATGCGAATCCGAGCAGAATAACCGCGGTTTTTCCGAGTGTCCTCGGCCATTTTAACCACGAGACTAAGGAGACTAGCAGAACAAAAACATACAGAACCATGGCCTGAAGGAACGGTTGAGCCTGGTTGAACCAATATTCGACCTTCGCCCGGGACAATTGCTCGGGGATTGTCCCCTGAAGGTACTGATTATACCCGTGGAGAATTTGGTTGAATTCCGTCACATTATCGCTCCGATAGGTGGAGATCAGACCCCCATACAGGAGCGCCGGGTATGCCACTTTACCCGTTGCCACAGCACTAAGTAGTGCATCGGAAATATGTAACCAACGGTCGCTATCGGTCTTTCCATCAGGATTCGGAAGAGCATAGACATATCTTGCTTTAGTCAGAGTTTGATAGCGTTGGGTAAATCGGGCGACAACTAACAGGTCCTGTTGGTTAAAAGGACGATTGGCCTCTCGATCCCGAACGGCCTGTATACCTGGTTGAAGCACCCGTTCGAAAACCTGTAATTCTCTTCCGAAATCGAGTGAGTCCTCTGCCTGAATACTGTTTTTTAATAAAAGATAGATTCGCAAAGCGTCCCGGAGCTTGAGTATCCCGCGCTGAAATGCGTTCCGGCCTTGAGCTTCGGTCTGCGTTGCTAAGCCAGCTTGTCTGCCGATCTCGCTGAGGACTGGAGCGCAATCGTTATAAGCATAGGAAACAGGTTTCCCACTAAGATCCTGTTTGCCGAATAGCGCTACGATATCAGGGTTAGTTACTTCAAAGACCTTTGCGGCATCCGCGCTCCGGGGCATCATCAACACGTCCAGCAACCACCGGCTTGCGGGCTGGGTCTTGCTATCGATTGTGAAGGTGCCATGGTGGTTCATCAGCGAAAGCGAGATTCGGGCCAAGGTATCCATAGGCATAACCCGGCCGCCGACCAGCACCGGAAGTTGCCCAAAGCCGGCTGTATCGAATCCGGCGGCTGCTTTCTGGGGAAGCATCCTCGAGATGACCCAGGTCAGAAGCACCAGACTGATCAGCCATGGAATGAACTTTCTCATGAAATGACGCGCCGTTTTATAAAGCTTATTAGATGCATCCCAAATTGAAGAAGCATGCCGAAAGCGATTAACGCGGAAGAGACATAGGGAATCAGCCAACTTGGGTTCTGCACTACCTGGAGGACCGTCGTCTTGTCATTGTTCTCAAATCCCGATTGGTAGAAGGTCAGCCCTTGGTAACGTAAAGGATGATTCATGTAGATCAGCGTTTCACGATCTTCATGACGGGAAGGATCCACCAGTCGAACCCGGCTCGAAAAATTCTTGGGAATATCGGTCCCTGCGTAACGATCGTGACTAAACTGCACGAGCTGGATTGCAAAAGGTTTATACAAGCGTTTCGGTCGCAAGACTATTTGATAACTCTTTCCGTCAACTTGGAAACGTGCCGGCCGAGGAACACCGGCTGCGAGATTCCAAGAACCAACCTTTGCCGTGCCTTGCCAGACCGACACCATAGCGGCCGGCATGTTGCGCTCGCCCTCTTTGTAGGTCCGGTCTTGCCGGATCGATACCGCCACCGGTCCGATCTGGAGATGTGGATAATTCGAAGACGGCAGCTGATCCGCTGTCAACAGGGCGGAGTTCACAAAGTATTCGTCGATGTCAACCTCCAGCGAGTCCACCGGCAACGGGATCTTGCTGCCTTTGTACAGTTGTGCGTCCGAGATCGAGATCACCTGATCGAAGTCGGGAGCGCTGGTGTCAATCAGAGCTAATTCGTCATGATAATAGCTAACTGAATAGTTCTTCGTCTCTCCCGGATTGAGCCGGATCTGACTTTCTACCTGAAACAGACTGGTGAACAATTGGCCGAGCAACAGGAGGATAACCCCGGAGTGCAGAACGAGAATGCCTGCCTTCTTCCAACTGAATCTGAATCGCGCCAGATGCGCCGCGATCAAGTTGAGTAGAAGCAGGCCGCCAACCAGATAGCCCCCGGGAAACCACGGAAGTCTCAGCGCGGTCCCCGGTGGCGTAAAGTAGAGAAAGAAGCTCTTGAAGTATCGGTTCTCCGCCTCGTAAACCCCAATATTCATTTGGTCTAACGTACCAACCAAAACCAGAACCATGGCAGAAACCAAGCAGAACACGGTTAGCTTGAGGGAGGTAAAGGGTTTCACCCAGCGAATAATATTATTGGTGTTCATTTGTCCTGGAGTGATGGAGGGTTGGACTAATAGGATCTCCCTCTTTCCTAACAGAGGGTCTTGGGTGAGTGAAGCGCGGAAATGGATGTTCTCTGGGATGCCTGGCAGATTGTTGAAAGACAAGTCGCCGCCGACCTCAACCCTTAGGACAGGTAAAGCACCAGCTTCACCTGGTTTTCATCAAACTTAATGCTGATCCTCAATTCCCAGAATAAAAAGCGAACCCACTTCTCCCCGTTTCGCGTATCCGAAACGGGGAAAGGAGTTCGGCCTTTTGCCATATGATTAAGGTTGACTCGCCATCCGTTGCTGGAACCGAGGTGGAATTTTGGCTGACTGAGCCGGCTCATTGTTGAACCGAACCGGCGGCACAAAAAATCCGTCTGTTAAGGTTTGAAGGAAGGCAACGATCTGGTTCTCTTCGTTATCGGTTAACCCAAGGTGGCCGATGGTCTGGTCGACGTTTGCACTAACTTCCGGAGGCGGCCAGTAGGTGATGCCCTCTCCGGGTTCGCCCGCTGGTAAATGCACCCCGCCGTTTAGGGTGTCGCGCGTGTTGTAGAAGTGGACAATGGCCTTCAGACTCTTGAAGTAGCCACTATGTGAGTAGTCCTTTACGAAGGTAGGATATGGCCGCTTGTCTACGTTCCGCAAGGTTGGAGTCTGAACTTTGCCGTCGAAGTTGGGTGCGAGTATCGCCCAGGCGGGGTTCGGATTCCTCCCGGTCCCTACGTTGTTTTCTGACTCACCAAGTACCACAGGCAGAGCCACGTTACGGAGGAAAGCGCCAACTCCTAAATCAAGGTAAAAAATTCCTGCGGTGTTCGCGACATACCCGAACTGGTCCGGTGTATTCTCGTACAAAAACGGGAGAGCAAAATTCTGCGGTGTACCGATGTTCGCCGAGGTAAAGTCGGTGAACAAAGGCGCAACATCTGCCGCATCCGCTGGCGTGATATGGCTCTTTTTGATATTTTCGGTTCCGTCCAGGTGGCAAGTATTGCATTTGGCTTTACTACGGAACAGGTTCCAACCCGCCAGCTCATCAAGCAAGACCGGGTAAAGGGCGGACAAGCGGTCAAAAAGTCCTTGCCAACGTCCATGTAGGCCCCCGCTGCACCAACCGCAAAGACGACCCCTCTAAATTGGTTGTTGGAGCGCCCAATGACAGAGCAGCAGTGGCTCCAGAGATCCACTACGCTCGCAACCGCCCTCTCCAGATTCGTCGATGGGTTGCATGGACCCCCCTTCGCCTCGGCGAACACGGTTCCCTCGATGTCAACGAAACGTCCTCGGCTGCGTGAGCCGCCGCCGTCCACGCAGAAATAGAGTTCGTCTTTCCCAACTTCGATCATGGTCGTAAAAATCAGGGTCTTCAAATGCGCCGGGCGGGCCACGGGTCTAGCGCACTCCCCTTCGGGCGTGTCGAACAAGGATAAGGATGCGGTTCGCAACGGTCAGGATCAACGCACCCGTGGTGACCGGATATCCGCCGCGACCTTCCACCGATGTCCACGGCGCATCTCATCGAAGCGCGAAAGACAGCGCTCGATGCTTCGATGTTCGACGATATTCCCAGGCGAGCCCTCATTAGAAAATCGCTATAACGTGTATCAAGTTCGAATGCGGTCGAGAATAGCGACCCCGGCAAACTATTTCAAGACCTGCCGACGATATGAAAAAACTTGATGAGCTACTTCGTGCTGCCTAGCGTCCTGGCAAAAAGGGAGTCCTGATGGATGTTTCACCCCCCGAGCAACGGGCTGTAATCTCAGAGCTCGAGCATCTGATCTCCGAGGAGCGAAATCCGAATACCATGGAGATCGACCTGCTAACCACCGACGAGGTGCTGCGCGCCATCAACCGCGAGGACCGATCGGTGCCGGATGCGGTCGGAAAAGTGATCGCTGAAATTGCTCGCGCCGTTGACCGGATTGTTGATGCCTTCGGCAAGGGCGGGCGGCTCATCTATATGGGAGCGGGCACTAGCGGACGGTTGGGTGTTCTAGATGCTGCTGAATGTCCCCCGACCTTCGGCGTTCCCGGCGACAAGGTAGTAGGTTTGATTGCGGGCGGCGTGGACGCTCTTGCGAGAGCAGCAGAAGCCGCCGAGGACGATGCCGAAGAGGGCGCAGCGGCACTAAAGGGCATCGGACTAACCCAAAAAGACGTTGTCGTCGGCATTGCCGCCAGCGGCCGAACGCCGTATGTGGTGGGCGGACTAACCTATGCCAAAGCGCTTGGCGCGACGACGGTTGCCCTGTCTTGCAATCAAGACTCCGCCATCGCGCACATCGCCGACATTGCGATCTTACCTGTGGTCGGGCCTGAGGTTCTGGCTGGCTCGACCCGTTTGAAATCGGGTACGGCACAAAAGCTCGTGCTCAACATGCTTACGACCGCGAGCATGATTCGTCTGGGAAAGTGTTACCAGAACCTGATGGTTGACCTTAATCCCGCCAACGCGAAGCTCATCGCCCGGGCCGTGCGCATCGTCATGCTGGCAACGGGTTGCGCAGCGGAACAGGCCCAAGAGGCGCTAAAGCGGACAGACAACGACGTTAAACTCGCGATCCTGATGACGGTTACCGGTATGCCAATCGAAGAGGCTAAGTTGGCCTTGCGTAGCGCGGGCGGCTTCCTTCGTAAGGCGATTACTGACTCGATCTAACATTGTTCGGAATTGAGGATGGTAACGATAGTTAGTAAAAGCATTGTTAATAAGTGTCGCCCAGGTGACAGACGCCTTTTGTTTTTGAATTCTAAGAGCGAGGAACGAGCGGACAATCGTCAAAAACAAAACCCAGTGACCTCTCCAGCGAAGTGGAGGCGAGCTCAAGGGCAAAACGGAATAAATGGGGGGCAGCCCGTAGGGAGAACCCTGTTGCCGGGTAGCGCCCTCAGATTGCTCCAAGGGCGCCCCCACAGATCCGGACGCGCCCGTTTCGGGCATCCGGTTCCTCGGAGTTACAGTTTTGCTGTACGTTGCTATCCGCCACTGTCGCGTTAACACGTTGGTAGCTGACTCTGTGTTCATCTCGTGTTTCCCAGCGGCAGTTCTGTAACCCGGCGTCCCCCTTGGCTACTCGCAGGCTCCCGCGGGTCGGTTTCCCTGCTTTCAGGCGCTACTATGAAGACGCTACGACTGCCTTTGTCCGTTTCGACGGCCTCGTTGCGGTCGGGCCATCGATACCTCTTCGCGCTTAGCGCGTTTGCTCACACCAGCCGCTAAGTCACATTCTGGTGTGCCGGGTTGTTGTTCATGCCAGTGTCCTCCCTTGTTCTGGCCGCTTCCGAAAAGGAGACAGGAGGCTCTCTCAAGTTTCCAGGGATCCCTTTCGCACATTTGCCCTGCTCTCAGACCCCGGCCGGACCATCGCGTTAGGCTTTTGGCGCTCTTGTGCTGCTCCCGCTGGCATAAAGGCGAAAGACTCCAGCAATCTCTCAATATTTCGAGGCTCAATCACACGGCTTTTGTACTCGCTGCATACGCTTGAGGCCGCCATCTCTGACGACTCTCCAATGCTCGCTTCCGGGCGGTTGCCACCTTTCCCGGGCGGACTCTGTGGTCCCACTGGGTTCCTGCAAAGAATTTCCACTTCTGGTTATCCCATCGTTTCCTTCCTTTCTGGATTTATCTTGACGCTATATGCCGGATTTGAACTTGAACTCGCAGCAGCGGAGCGCTAGCGCCCACGTCAATACGCGCAACAGCGTATTGCGATCAACCGGCGCGGGAGCGCAAAATGAGCAATGCGACCCGTTGGATTCGGCGAAGCAGTGCCCGCTGGAACCCGATTAACTCTGTCCTCTGCCGATAGGCCCGACCGCTTCTTTACGGTGATCACGTTTTGCATAGACAAGGTTTCGGGTGTCGCCCTTGACCTCGAGATGGGCGTTCCCTGCTATCAAGTCGAAGACGAGGAAGGCAGAATCCATTTACTGCTTCAACTGCCAATCGGGGAGGCAAATGAAAACCGCTGGTGCCTTTGGCGGCCGGATCAAGTCGATTTTGATGCCAGGTCGATCTTTGAGGGAGCGCTCATCGAGGAATAGACCGGTTCCAGAGAAACGCTTTAACTCCGATTAGAGCGCTTTTGAAAAGCTGCCCGCTATCCTGGACCCAGTTCGGTTGGATCCGCCCCGCCGTTACGTGAACGTGCTACAAATACCCAACGCGTTTCAAAAATCCCGCTAACCTGGCCAGCGCGCATTTCTCAGGCTGAATCTACCATACAGCCAATCCCATAAAACAGAGCGCCTGATACCCAGTTGCGTCGCCGTTTGACGATCACTCTCCTTGAAGTCCTTTGTGTACCGTCCCAACGCATCTAAAACCTCGTCGGTGGTCATTGCGAAAATACCTTCTACAAAAATTTGCCAGTCCAAGAGTCGTTTGAGCGCAGCACACAGTTCTGCTAGTCACAATCGGAGCCCTTTAGCCTACGACTCGCGACCAACGGCGAGCGAGAGAAGGACTACTTCAAGAATGACTTAAGGTAAGTAATCCGTTCTCTGAGTGCCTCCATTTTGCCACCGAGGTCCAGCGTGTCTTTCCAAGCGATCCAACGTTTCTCCTCCCCTCGAAGAGCGTTGCGCTGATTTGCGCTAAGCTCGTTCCATACTTTGTTGAGCTCCGCTTCCTCCTCTTCGATAAAGGCAAGCTGATCTGCGTAGAGTGTACCAGCAATTAATTTGGGCGTCGAACTCAGACCGGCGATTGCAAGAAATAGAAAAATCAGCTTTTTCATTGTCGGAAGTTACCAACAACGTTTTCAAGGGCGTATTCGGCTATTCGAAAACGTGCCGCTTAACACGAGGGAGCTGTTCCTGCCACACTCCGCGTCATGAGTTCGCGGTTATTGATTATTCAAAAGCTCCTTCGGAATTTGGTCCTATACTGCGTTGTATCTAATTTCCAAGCTGCCCGGCAAGTTGTTAATTTCCTAACATTCTAGGAACTGTAAGCACTATGAGCCTCAGAATTGAACTATCCCGCATTAGTCCAAGTCGAGCTCGACGGGACGGTTCAACAAACAGAATTATGACTGCTTAATCTCTTAACAACATGGAGTTATCAGACCTGCCGCCTTTGGCGAACCTTTACCTCCCGAAACTGGAGCAACTCTTTTTCGCTCGCCGGAAAAACGGAGTTGGGTGTTGGGGAGCAGGCTAGTAGGCCTGCCGCTCGATTTCTCGCGGGGCTTGTGGACTTTTACCCGATTCTTGCGCAATCCGAAACTGTCCGGGCGTGACGCCGATGATCCGCTTAAAGAGAGAGGTAAAATGGCTTTGGTCCGAGAAGCCGGTGCGGACTGCGACTTCGGCCAAACTGAGCTCGCCGTTTTTTTGCAGAAGCTGCTGTGCCCGTTCAACGCGACGGTGGATCACATACTGGTACGGCGTCAGTCCGGTGGCAGCCTTGAACTGCCTCACGAAGTGATAGGGGCTGAGATTGGCGACCGAAGCCATTTGTTCCAGCGTAGGACCGGCTTCCACGTTTTCCATGATGTACTCGATGACCGTGTGGAGTTTCGGGCGTGGTAGTACGGCCTCTGCCCTGAGTGGCGGCCGGTGCATACCCGTGATGTGACGGATCAAGTGAACGGAAAGGATAATGGCAAGTGACTCGACCAACAGTTGCTCGCCCTCGCCGCCGCCGACTCTCAATTCGTGATACACAGCCATTATCGCTGAGCGGAGTCCGGGCGCGTCCAGAAAATAAATTGGTGGGACCACCGTTCGCGTTGAATCGAATTTGAACGACTCGGTCGCCACCCGCGCAACTATGCTCGGCTTTAGGTAAATGCGGAGCAAGTCCCGGTTCCCCTGCCAATCCGCCAGCACGGCACTCCCAGCTGGTATCAAGCTAATCGAACCCGTCGGAAGCGGCCTATCCAGCTTCAGCCCCTCAGATCGCACGTTAAGCTTTTTCGGCGGACGGAGGGTCAGGTTAATCGCATGCAGGGACACCGGGGGCAAACTAAATCCACCACTGTCGGGAATCCTACGGTAACGAACGGCATGCATGCCTTTCCATCCCATCCTGTAGCTCGTCTCGCTTGGGGTAAACGGAAGGAACTTCTGCAGCGCCTCGAGTTCTTTGAGACTGTTGTCCTCTTGTTGCATTACCGCGATCTGCCCTGTTCTCACCGAAATACCAATAATCAGCCGCATCATTTGTTCAGAATCTATTACCCGAACGGGCAGGACCTTTCCAACCTAATCGGATAATGTCCCCGTCGCTCGAAACGGTAGTAGCCTCGATATCCATCCAGCTTGTCATCACCACCAACATCGCCTTTAAAAGCTCGCCCCGTTTCTTCGCTGGTGACGCTACCATGACGTCCGCCTTGCTGGATCCGATCCGCTTCTGCACCACGCTCGAACTGTCCATATCGAAGGCGATAGCTACCTCAGCGCTACGCGCAAATAAACGGGAACGCACCTATCCGCAGTGCCTATCGAATTAACAAAAACAGTCCATTTTTAAACCGGTAGAATCAGACCATTTTCGCGCTGGCGCTCGCACCCGCCTGCCCACAATGACCAATCGTCAGGATTAAAGACATTGTTCCAAAAGCTTGGGCAGCGCATAGCAAGAGGAATACTGCACTTAGAGCAGCGTAAACATTGTAAATGTCGTAACTCAAGCTTACGACGTTTGAAGTTTCTTCCAGTCAATAGATTACTATAAGGCGCTTGGCGTGACGCTTAAGGTGAAATGGACATTCCTGAGCAACGCTTTCTAGAAAAGCCTTGCTTAACAGAAGTGGCGCAATTCGTCGGCCTCAGTCGCTGGCATTTCCAACGGTTATTTCGCCAGAACCTCGGCGTCACGCCACATCAGTACTTGATTCGATGCCGACTTCGGTACGCTAGGTAGTTGATCGCTAGTCATGGTGCAACTTTGCCGCTGGCGTCGATTGGGATTGATTCTGGTTTCTCCGATTAGAATGCGATGACTCGATATTTCGGCCGCGAGTTCTGCCACACGCCTGGGCAATTGCTGAGAAGAGCGCAATAACATCCTAAAACTTCCGCAGTATCGCCCTATACGGCTCTCGAGCCGACATCTATTTTATGCCAGAGACTCGCGACTTCCCGCAAAAGGAGTGGACGGCGAAATGAGTTAGCTGCTCACAAAGCACATTTCGCCCCAATCGCGACGTCAAACACTTACAAAATCGTACGATAGACCTGAAAATGATCTCACAACGTTTCCCAGAGCGAGTCCCCAGTACTTTTGAATCCTTGGTCGCCCAAGGTGAATTTGAAGCATTTGGTGAAACCATCAGCCACGGCAAGCTTGGGTCCGAGCGGAGCATGCGCGTGACTACCCTGCTCGTAAATCATAATTAAGACCATCTAAGGGAGATTCGAAAACGATGAATATACTGAAACTCAGGGCCTCATTCCCTTCGGCGATTTTGTTGATCCCTAACCGTAGCCGATTCGCTAACTGCAGAAGGAAGGAGTAATCAAAATGCCTTTTCTCAGATCCACACAGTTATCTGTTATTTGCTCGGCTGTCTTAGGAGCGTCGCTGGTCTATTCAGCCGCTTTTGCCCAGAGTCCCACGCCGGTGGTCACACCTGTTCCGCAGGCGTCGCCCACTCCCACTCCGAACCCCACTGCGTCGCCACCACCTGGTGTTCAGCCGGGTGGTGTAGCCTTACCAGTCCCGGTCCTTAATATCGGACAGTATCTCCCCGGTGGAGCGAATTTTGGTAAGGACCCGGACGTTCTCAATATTCTCAATGATATTCAGGCTAATTACACTCAATCGCTGAACCAGTTGTCCACCGCGAATGGCCCTGCTCAGTTCACGCAAGCACTGGGTAAGGCGCTCATCTACGACGCAAACCTCTCCGTTAACGGGAGCACAGCTTGTGCGGTTTGCCATGTTGACTACGCGGGCTTCACAGGAGGCTCGAGTTTCTTCAATGGAACTATTTCGGCTCAAGCAGGAGCCGTTGCGATCACCAACGCCCCGGTTGTCAACGGCCAACTGAAAGGGCCGAACTATCGAATCAGCGCGCGAAAGCCGCAGAGTTACGCCTACGCACCTTTTGCGCCTGTCCTTCACTACAACAACACGGTGCAGGATTTCTACGGTGGTAATTTCTGGGATATGCGAGCCGGAGGAGTTCGCTTAGGGAATCCTGCTGCCGAGCAGGCGCAAGGACCTCCGACTAATCCGGTGGAGATGGGAAATCTTGACTTGGCGACCTACATTTATAAGCTCTCGAAAACCCCGGAAGCGAAGTTTTTTGAACAATTTTGGGGGAAGGGAACGCTGAGTTCCATCAAGTGGCCGGGCAACATAGTTGAATTGGCAATGACACCCGGTCCGGCTCCTGCGAACAATCCGAACCCGGTTCTATCGATGCTAAGCCAGGCGGACCAGAACCTGGTGATTTCGGACTATGATCGTGCCGCCCAGTCAATGGCTGCCTACGAGGCCGGGCCGGAGGTTAGTCCGTTCAGTTCGAAGTTTGACTACGCCCTCGCTTTTCCCACCCAAAAGGTGTTAAGTGCGGACGAGCTGGCGGGTTGGAACCTGTTCCGTAGTAAAGCCAAATGCAATACTTGCCACCTGGACGGAACCGAAAATATCAAAAAGAGCCATATCACGCCAGCGGATGCGGCAGATGTTGCGCCTTTGTTCACCGACTTTACCTCGGCGAACATCGGTACACCGCAGAATTTTGCTCTCCCGTTTTTGTACGAGAATACACCGGACCAGTTCGGGTATGTCGCGAACACCGCAGGAATTTTTTACCTTGATTTAGGAGTTGGCGCTTTCCTCCGTAACGTGGCTCTGCCTGTGGTACTTGGTGAGTCAGAAAACAACGTAGGGACCGGGAGGAATCCGAACCCCGCCTGGGCGATACTCGCACCCAACTTCGACGGCAAAGTTCAGACTCCAACCTTGCGGAACGTAGACAAGCGGCCATATCCTACCTTCGTAAAGGACTACTCACATAGTGGCTACTTCAAGAGTCTGAAGGCCATTGTCCACTTCTACAACACGCGCGACACCCTAAACGGCGGGGTGCATTTACCAGCGGGCGAACCCGGAGAGGGCATCACCTACTGGCCGCCTCCGGAAGTTAGTGCAAACGTCGACCAGACCATCGGCCACCTTGGGTTAACCGATAACGAAGAGAACCAGATCGTTGCCTTCCTTCAAACCTTAACAGACGGATTTTTTGTGCCGCCGGTTCGGTTCAACAATGAGCCGGCTCAGTCAGCCAAAATTCCACCTCGGTTCCAGCAACGGATGGCGAGTCAACCTTAATCATATGGCAAAAGGCCGAACTCCTTTCCCCGTTTCGGATACGCGAAACGGGGAGAAGTGGGTTCGCTTTTTATTCTGGGAATTGAGGATCAGCATTAAGTTTGATGAAAACCAGGTGAAGCTGGTGCTTTACCTGTCCTAAGGGTTGAGGTCGGCGGCGACTTGTCTTTCAACAATCTGCCAGGCATCCCAGAGAACATCCATTTCCGCGCTTCACTCACCCAAGACCCTCTGTTAGGAAAGAGGGAGATCCTATTAGTCCAACCCTCCATCACTCCAGGACAAATGAACACCAATAATATTATTCGCTGGGTGAAACCCTTTACCTCCCTCAAGCTAACCGTGTTCTGCTTGGTTTCTGCCATGGTTCTGGTTTTGGTTGGTACGTTAGACCAAATGAATATTGGGGTTTACGAGGCGGAGAACCGATACTTCAAGAGCTTCTTTCTCTACTTTACGCCACCGGGGACCGCGCTGAGACTTCCGTGGTTTCCCGGGGGCTATCTGGTTGGCGGCCTGCTTCTACTCAACTTGATCGCGGCGCATCTGGCGCGATTCAGATTCAGTTGGAAGAAGGCAGGCATTCTCGTTCTGCACTCCGGGGTTATCCTCCTGTTGCTCGGCCAATTGTTCACCAGTCTGTTTCAGGTAGAAAGTCAGATCCGGCTCAATCCGGGAGAGACGAAGAACTATTCAGTTAGCTATTATCATGACGAATTAGCTCTGATTGACACCAGCGCTCCCGACTTCGATCAGGTGATCTCGATCTCGGACGCACAACTGTACAAAGGCAGCAAGATCCCGTTGCCGGTGGACTCGCTGGAGGTTGACATCGACGAATACTTTGTGAACTCCGCCCTGTTGACAGCGGATCAGCTGCCGTCTTCGAATTATCCACATCTCCAGATCGGACCGGTGGCGGTATCGATCCGGCAAGACCGGACCTACAAAGAGGGCGAGCGCAACATGCCGGCCGCTATGGTGTCGGTCTGGCAAGGCACGGCAAAGGTTGGTTCTTGGAATCTCGCAGCCGGTGTTCCTCGGCCGGCACGTTTCCAAGTTGACGGAAAGAGTTATCAAATAGTCTTGCGACCGAAACGCTTGTATAAACCTTTTGCAATCCAGCTCGTGCAGTTTAGTCACGATCGTTACGCAGGGACCGATATTCCCAAGAATTTTTCGAGCCGGGTTCGACTGGTGGATCCTTCCCGTCATGAAGATCGTGAAACGCTGATCTACATGAATCATCCTTTACGTTACCAAGGGCTGACCTTCTACCAATCGGGATTTGAGAACAATGACAAGACGACGGTCCTCCAGGTAGTGCAGAACCCAAGTTGGCTGATTCCCTATGTCTCTTCCGCGTTAATCGCTTTCGGCATGCTTCTTCAATTTGGGATGCATCTAATAAGCTTTATAAAACGGCGCGTCATTTCATGAGAAAGTTCATTCCATGGCTGATCAGTCTGGTGCTTCTGACCTGGGTCATCTCGAGGATGCTTCCCCAGAAAGCAGCCGCCGGATTCGATACAGCCGGCTTTGGGCAACTTCCGGTGCTGGTCGGCGGCCGGGTTATGCCTATGGATACCTTGGCCCGAATCTCGCTTTCGCTGATGAACCACCATGGCACCTTCACAATCGATAGCAAGACCCAGCCCGCAAGCCGGTGGTTGCTGGACGTGTTGATGATGCCCCGGAGCGCGGATGCCGCAAAGGTCTTTGAAGTAACTAACCCTGATATCGTAGCGCTATTCGGCAAACAGGATCTTAGTGGGAAACCTGTTTCCTATGCTTATAACGATTGCGCTCCAGTCCTCAGCGAGATCGGCAGACAAGCTGGCTTAGCAACGCAGACCGAAGCTCAAGGCCGGAACGCATTTCAGCGCGGGATACTCAAGCTCCGGGACGCTTTGCGAATCTATCTTTTATTAAAAAACAGTATTCAGGCAGAGGACTCACTCGATTTCGGAAGAGAATTACAGGTTTTCGAACGGGTGCTTCAACCAGGTATACAGGCCGTTCGGGATCGAGAGGCCAATCGTCCTTTTAACCAACAGGACCTGTTAGTTGTCGCCCGATTTACCCAACGCTATCAAACTCTGACTAAAGCAAGATATGTCTATGCTCTTCCGAATCCTGATGGAAAGACCGATAGCGACCGTTGGTTACATATTTCCGATGCACTACTTAGTGCTGTGGCAACGGGTAAAGTGGCATACCCGGCGCTCCTGTATGGGGGTCTGATCTCCACCTATCGGAGCGATAATGTGACGGAATTCAACCAAATTCTCCACGGGTATAATCAGTACCTTCAGGGGACAATCCCCGAGCAATTGTCCCGGGCGAAGGTCGAATATTGGTTCAACCAGGCTCAACCGTTCCTTCAGGCCATGGTTCTGTATGTTTTTGTTCTGCTAGTCTCCTTAGTCTCGTGGTTAAAATGGCCGAGGACACTCGGAAAAACCGCGGTTATTCTGCTCGGATTCGCATTTGTCCTGCACACGCTCGGGCTCTTGATCCGCATGTATTTGCAAGGACGGCCTCCGGTTACCAATCTGTATAGTTCAGCGCTCTTTGTCGGCTGGGGTTCGGTTCTTCTTTGCCTGTTTCTTGAACGCTTTTATAAAAACGGGATTGGAAGTGTATGCGCTTCGACCATCGGCTTTGTTACACTATTGATTGCCCACAATTTGCAATTGGATGGTGATTCCCTCGAAATGCTTCGAGCGGTATTAGACACCAACGTCTGGCTAGCGACGCACGTAGTGGTGGTAACTCTTGGTTACTCGTCGGTAGGTCTGGCTGGCCTGCTTGGCGTTATCTATATCTTGCGCGGCATTTTGACGAACTCGTTTAGCGAAACGACGGCGGCATCGCTCAGTCGAATGATCTATGGAGTAATTTGCTTTGCCATTTTATGCAGTTTCGTCGGAACGATCCTTGGAGGAATCTGGGCGGATCAGTCTTGGGGGCGATTCTGGGGATGGGACCCGAAAGAGAATGGAGCACTGCTGATTGTATTGTGGAACGCCACAATTCTGCATGCCCGCTGGGGTGGCTTGATTCGCGAGCGTGGCTTGGCCGTGATGAGTGTTTTCGGCAATATCGTGGTTAGTTTATCTTGGTTTGGAGTTAATATGCTTGGCGTCGGCCTGCATTCCTACGGCTTTATGGATCAGGGATTCGGTAACCTAACGGCTTTTATCGCCAGTCAACTGGTCGTGATGGGGCTCGGGTTAATTCCGCAACGTTATTGGCGAGGGATTAGGACGCGGGCGGCAAAGATTCCGGCGAAGCCTGCGACAGCATCGGTTCCATTGAGGGCAACCTAGAGGGTCTGAGATGAGCATCTTTTGTTTTGGCCTTAGCCATCGGACCGCAGCAGTGGACGTGCGCGAGAGATTCGCTATCCCGATCTCCGCCTTACCCGAAGCATTGGCACAACTAAAGGCGATACCCGGAGTCACCGAGGGCGTCATTGTCTCGACCTGCAATCGCACAGAATTTTATGTGACTGGAGAGCTTGCGGACACCTCAGCTCCCGCTTTCTTCGGGAACGTTTATCGAGATTTCCGAGCGGTGGACGAAAGGCATTTGTTTCGTTTATGTGCAAGCGAGTGTGTTCGGCACCTATTTCGAGTGGCCTCCGGTCTGGAATCGATGGTGGTTGGGGAAACGGAAATTTTTGGTCAACTCAAGCGCGCCTACCAACATGCGAGCGGCATAGGAACGGTGAGCAGGTTTCTGAATCGACTTTTTCAAAAATCATTTCAAGTAGGTAAACAGGTCCGCTCTTCCACCGCGATCACCCGCGGCAGTGTCTCGGTCGGCTCCGTGGCGGTAGACTTGGCAGAACAGATCTTTGGAGACCTGGAAGGGCGCAAGATCATGATTATCGGGGCGGGTGAAACTAGTGAAAAGACCGCCAAAGCCTTTCAGTCTCGCGGAGCGGCGCAAATTTTTGTATCCAATCGTTCTTTTGAGCGAGCCCAAGCTTTGGCCACACTCACTGGTGGACGCGCCATTCATTTCGCTGATTGGAAGTCAGAGTTCCGCGATCTTGATATATTGGTCAGTTCCACCGCAGCTCCGCACGCGATTATCACCGTAGATAAGTTGGCGACATGCTGGCAAGCTCGCCGGCACCGTCCGCTCTTTATGATCGACCTGGCGATGCCCCGAGACATCGACCCTGCTGTTCAGAAGTTGGATGGGGTTTATTTGTACGACCTCGACTCTCTGCAAAGTATAGCCGAGAGAAATCTAGCGGTCCGTAAGCAAGCATCGGAAAAATGCTATCAACTCATCGAACGTCACGTTCAAGAATTTCAGTCGTGGATGGAACGCTCTCAGACTTTCAATTTTCCGTCAGTCGTTGCGGCTCCAGGCGGATTGTGTTCGTAATAAGGTCTACGTACGGATTCGCGGTTGAGCGTGCATCCATGCGTCACCGCTAGCAGGCTTCTCAGATTGTGGACTTGTAGGGGACCGGGAAAAACCGGGAGCTAAGCCGCCTTCGCATCGCATGTCTCTTGCATTGCTGCATACCAATCCGATAGCGTCGAGCGCCACTCCTCATTCAAGACGGGGGTCCGCACTTGCAGTAAGAGATGGGCGCCGCTGCAGATTTCACGGCCAGGTTTCTAACGAACTAAGGTAGGAACTGTTCGACGACAATGGCAACGGGTTCTTTCCGTTCTTTGCCTACCTGCTTCTGCGGGAGAAAAGACTTTCTCCCCGTCGAGCCCCAAAGCGGTCTCTCCTAGGACGCACCCAGGTTCGCCTAAGACCACTCCTGCTACTTAGTGTCTGGCT
>Ga0207129_1082_pt1 | contig 19063 bp, 15 predicted proteins | sample Alteio_BWMinHeat_15_FD_153517 | JGI IMG/M metagenome (GOLD analysis project Ga0207129, IMG submission 153517) | Enriched cells from forest soil in Barre Woods Harvard Forest LTER site, Petersham, Massachusetts, United States -... | ecosystem: Environmental > Terrestrial > Soil > Temperate forest >... | reverse complement strand
CACCCGGCGAACACCGATTGCGCGCGTTCCAGCCCGGCTTGACGGACGATCTCGGTGACGTGGTCGTTCCGGACCACGTACCGATCCTTGCCATAGATCAGATATTTTTCTTGTTCGACTGGAGGCGTGAAATTGACGGTCAAGACATTCGCACCGGCAGCAAGGCCGTTGAGCTGGCCTCCACCCTGTCGACGCTCCAAGGCGCTGACGCTGGGTATCAGCCAGGCAGGATTCATGAGGCGCGCGATCGCGATAAAATTGAGCGTCAACTCTACGTCACCGGCTGGAGACCCGGCTAACGGCGTATCCGGAGCCGGAATAAAGGGAGAGCCGCTCACCATGTGGGCGCCAATATCCCGGGCCAGTTCCAGATCGTCAGCAAGACTCTCCACTAATTGCCCCGGCAACCCAACAATCGCCCCGGTACCCACCTTGAAACCCATTTCAACTAACGTCCGCAAACAGCGCACTCTTTCCTCAAACGACGAATGCCGCATCCGTTCATTCAGATCAGGATCGCTGGTCTCATGCTTCAAGATGTAGCTGGTTGCGCCCTGCTTTTTGAGAAACTCGAATTCCTCGTCAGTCTTGTTGCCAAGACAAAGTAAAAGCTCAACCGGACTATCAAACTGTGCGTGGATCTCCGGGATAAGGTCACCAACTAATCGGGTGGTCTTTCCAACTTCACCGGCTTGGAAAAAGACGATGTTAATACCGGCCGATTTAATCTCGGCCACCACCTCCAGTATCTGCTCGGGGGTAAGCTGGAAAATCGTGTTCTGTTTCGTATTGTCTCGCCGCATCGGGCAGAATTCACAGTTCACTCGGCAGAGATTCGTAACCTCAATCAAGCCCCGAACGACGACGCCGCGGCCATAGACCCGTTTGCGGGCAGATCGAGCAGCAGCAAACAGCGACTCCTGCTCCGCCCCTCTGACCTGCAGCCAGCGAATAATGGCATCTCGATCCCAGAATAAATCCGGGTCGCTGAGTTCCGCGACATCTACCTGTTGACGACCGTTTCCAGACTGCCCTGCAAACGCTACCGTGTCATTAAACATCGCCGTTGATTCTACTCTCCAAGGTATAGGTTAGGAAACTGCTACGGCCGACTTGTCGGTCGCTGTGTAAGGATCCGTGTCCAGATAGGGATTGAGCGGACCGTCGGCGTATTCCTCACGCGGATACGGAATATAATCATCTGAATGAAATTGTTGGGCAACTTCGTCGGCGAAGAATGCTCCCAGTTGGGTTAGCCCGAGACTGACCTCATCTTCTCGCAATAGGCCGTACGCCTTGAGCCGCTCGATCTTTGGCCGAAAGACGTTTTCAATGGACTCCCCATTGGTCGCCGCCGTGAAAGTGCTCTTGTACACGTCCCGGTTCTTAATCGGCAAAACAATCGCCCAGCGCAATTGTTGATCTCTGTCCCGCTTCAGGCCCCGGTTAAGCGGCATTCTGCCTTGCTCAATATGTTGGTAGTACTCGCCGAAGGTCTGACTGTTCAAAACGAAACGGTCCCGCAAGCTGCTGAACGCGGTCAAACCGAAGCCGACCTCATCATAGAGTTTGCAACATTGGTTTTCCGCATAGCAGGAGAAATGTTGTCGCTCTTTGGTATAAACCCGCCGCAGATTCTCGTGGTATCCGTTCTCGGCCAGGATATCGATGGCGAGCTGCTTCATAACGATCTGCTCTTCGTGAGGAACAGCTTCATCCGGGCGTTTATTAAGATAGTTTTTAATCGGGCCCTGATAATCGCCGTAAGCTTCTACCTTCAGCCGATAAAGCTGGATCTCTTCAGTGCCCAAAGTTACCGCCTCTCGCATCACGTCCACCCAGTTTTCCAGGGTCTCGCCCGGGTGACCAAAAATGAATTCGATGTTGACCTGGTAGCCATGTTCCTGGGAGTTCCGGATCGCCTCTAAAGCAACTGCTTTGTCATGCGGCCGGTTCATTATCTGCAGGACGCGCTCATCTAAGGATTGGATCCCAAGCGTCAAACGGTCTGAACCGTAATCTCGCAGGATCTTCAGCCGTTCCAGGCCGACCGGACCAACCAGGGTCGAAGGATCAACATCCCAGTTAAATTGATCGTACTCCGACATATCGAGACGTTTGGTGAAGAAATCCAGAAACCGCTTCAATTGCGCCGGGCTAAGATAAGAAGGCGTCCCGCCACCGATGAGAATGGATCGAGCCTTGATCCGATCGGCCCCTAGACGCCGCATGTAAATATCCATTTCTTTCTCCATCGCTCCCAGATATTGATCCATCTCCGCTTCCTTTTTACCGAGCATAACCGGGTAATGGCAGAAGATGCAGCGCTGCTTGCAGAAAGGGATGTGTGCATACACATCCAATTTCCCGTCGGCGGGCAATGAATAATCCTCGAACAGCTTATTCTCATCCACTTCGTCGTACATCGTGATCGGCGGATAATGGACGGAGGGAAAAAAGTCACCGCTTCGACAAATTAAACCTTCCTCTCGGAACCGATTGAAGTCAGCGACTCTGCTTAACGCACGATCCATCAACGCGTCAGAGATATTCGGAAATTGTCCGACGATATTCATAAGGGTTAGATGCCGAAGACGGCGAAAGTTGCAGGATTTTTTCAGGGGCATTTCATTCGTTTCTGGGGCCGAGGTCAAGCCGGGAATGAGGTGTCGGAGCGTGTCGGCCAACTTGGTGGGGCGAGGCTCCCGAAATGCCTAAGCGAACTCGACAAGCTCTATGGCGTTTGCAAAGATGCAGGCAACAACGCCGACTGGCCGCCGAGCCGTTGGGCGGGCATGTTCTCCGGGCGGAGTTTTCGTAACCGTTGGGGAATACCTATACGGGAAGTGGGGCACACTCTCGACCAACGGCTCGGCGCGGTATCCGGCTTCGATCCAATCGAGGCCCCTGATTCGCTATGGGCTTCGACAAGACGTCTAGGCCGTTCGGGAGCCTCGCCCCACCAAGTTATCGCTGCCCCTACCCGTTAAACGCCAGAATACCGGCGCCGCATAACGCAACGATCGCCCCGAGGACGGCAGCGGCGCTGGCATGTTCGCGGAGCCAAATTACTGCGAGTGGCAACGCAAAAATCGGTTCAGTGGCAAGCAAGGTATTCGCGATCGAAACATCCAATCGTTTAATGGCATCCAGTGAGAGCCAGAACCCGCCGAAGGTCACGATGACGACTGCCAAAAGAAAACGCCAACCCAGGCCGGCTTGACGCAGTGGAACCAGCCAGCTCTTAACCTCTCTTCTTGCCAGGCCGACAACCAGCATTCCGGCAAAGCCGAAGAAGAGCCGGAGAAAAGCTCCTTCCATGGCAGACACATCTTGAAGGCCGATTTTGGCAATGATGATAGAGCCTGCCATCGACAGGACTGACAAGACGCCAAAAAGCAATCCTAGCCCGCGTTGGTGCGCTTCGTTATCGACCTCGATCTTATCCCTAAAAGTAAGCGTAACTCCGCCCAGAACGAGGATGATTCCTATCCAACTGACGATGGCCGGTCGTTCACCCAGGAAGCAGAGCGCCATCAACAGCGTCACGACCGGCGCCAACAGCATGAGAATGATTAATTGATGCGCGGGTAAACGGCGCAGCGCTGCGAAGAAGAACGTGTCCCCGAGAGAAATGCCAAGGAGCCCACTGAGCGAAAGCCATCCGAGAGGAAAAGCCTGAACTGGTTGCCAACCAGCAAAGAAGAGCACGCCGGCCAAGAGCAGGAGACCCAAGAAGCTTTTGATGAAGGTCATCGCCATCGGCGAGAACTCCTCGCCGATCCCCTTAAATAGCAGGGTCCCAACGGCCCAAGAAGCGGCGGACCCGAGTGCAGCCAGGATCCCAATGAGGTGTGGCGTCAAAGCAGGGAACAAATTGGTAGGGTGAGGCTCCTGAATGACGGAAAAGCTTCCGCAAAGCGATTCAGCTTCACCTGATCCACAACCCAATTACGCCTGTACGCCCGCCGAACCGTCATCCCCGCGCGTATCCTCGGCTCGGCGCGTCTTCTGGCGTATTGCATTTAGTCGGTGCGGTAAGTGTCGAATATCTCCGCTAACACCTGCGGTCTTTCGGAGCCTCGCCCTACCAGCTATTTTGTGTTCGCTATTTGGTCCGTCCGCTTCTTAAAAACCAGCACATAGCGTTGCGGAATAAACTGATATTGTTCAGCCAAATCGAAGCCGTAGTAATAGAGCTGGCCGATAATTAGCTCTTTGGCGATATGTGGTCCGTGATAGGGCAGGGTTCCCTGGGTTACAACCGCGTTATCGACGATGACCAGCCGCCCGTCGGGTTTTAGTGCCGTCTTCAAGCTGTTAACAAATCGGTCTTTTACTTCCTCCGTCAGAGTCGTGTAGATGATGTGATACAAAGAGCACATAAAGACCATATCCGTGCTGTTGGCAGGGACGCCGGCTGAATCCTCCCGGTCCTTGAGCGGCTCGACGTTCTTTATATCGAACTTGGTAGTGAGGCTCTTTACGTAGTTCAGATGTTCCTGAACCGTATCAATCGCGATGACCTTGCCGCTCGAGCCCACTAACTCGGAAAATTTGAAGGTATAGTAGCCCGGCCCGCAACCCACATCGGCGATCGTAGTCCCCGGCTGAATCTTGAGCGCCTCAACTATCTTACTCGTTTTTTCCCATTCTTCCCGGCGTGGGTTATTGAAAAGGATGAAGTCCTCCAGAAAAGCGATCCTGTCCCTGCCAGCCTCCGTGCCTGAGTCGGCTAACTTCTTTAACTTATATTTTCGAGTCAGGTATTCCTTCAAAGTTGCGAAATCGTTTCCGCTGAAGAATTCGAAAAAGCTTTTGTGATAACGATCCGCGAGTTGCTGTTGGCGGCTTTCTTCGTTCCCGAGAAGATAGTCACAGAACCATTCCAAGGCGGTGTACTCGCCCCCATAGTGTTCTGTCGGGATAATCGTTTCATAGATCTCTTTTGCCTTTTTGGCATAGCTGAGATCCTTGCCATCCAAGGCGCTCAGCAACAACCGGCCCGCCAGCGTTCCTTGTTCGGTAATGGTGAAGGTATCGATGCTGCCCAAATGCACCAAAGAGACCTTGGACGTAATCTCCGCAGCCGTATCGGGTTTGGGAGAATTATTGGTGTTGTCGTCGGCGGCGTACACCAGCGAAATCGAGCAACTGGCGCAGACGGTTAATATCAGAGGATAACGGATTGAAGACATAGAAGGTCCAAATTTGGTGGGGCGAGGCTCCCGCAGGGCCTGCCCTCGGTCGAAGCCATCTCTCCGCACTTTACGCCTCGGCTCCGTTCACTTTCAGCATGATGCGCTTGAATGCGTCTAGTTGATCGGCGTTCAAGATCTTTTCTACATCCTGACGTTCCGACTCCATCAGTTTGGTCAAAGTTTGCCTCAGCTCTGCTTCTTTTTTAGACCGCTCGTCGTCGCTCAACCCGCTCAGATCCACGGTTCCGAGCTCTTTCTTGATTTCTTGGTGGTACCGATCGGCCAGACTGGTGAGTTGCTGGCTCTGATCATCGGTCAGTTTCAATTCCTCTTTAATGTCTTTGCTTTGTAGAAGCTGCATCGGATCAACCCCAAACTTATTTCCGCCTGGGTCATCCGGCATCCACGGTGGCGGGCGCTGGTCGCCGCCGTCCGCATGATCATTTTCCCAGGGCGGAGGACCGAGATTCTCATCGGCGCGAGCAGTTACTAACAGCGCCAGTAGGGCAATCATCAGGAGACTTGGGCCGCGGTTATTTGCAGTACTTCTCATGAGTTTTTCAGTAACCATCCCTGATTAGTTCGGTAAGGGCGGCGGCATTCCGGTTTGATCTCCGGACCTTGCTACCAGGCCGGCTCGGCGCAGAACCTCTGGTATATCGCGCATGGTTTGTCGATCTTTCTCTTTCTCGCCCTCTTCAAGCGCCTCGTAAGGGACAAGCAACGGATGACGACGTAAGGCATTGTCTCGGATTGCTCCAAAGGACCACCAAGCTAACCGACGCTCAGCCGTCCAGCGCATATGCTCCAGCCGAGCGAGTTGTTCCAAGACCTCTTTACTGAAAGAGACTGATGACGGGATATCGTTGCGACCTTCCTCGACCAGATAGCCCAAACGTCCGAGCACGTAGATGACATGGTCAGCTCGTTCCCGGTTCGATTGCCGCAGATCTTCATCGATGGCATGCCAAGGCTTCAGACTCGTATTGTCGACCGGCAATTCTCCCTCCCCCATCCGGGCTTCACAGTAGCGCTCATGGATAGAACGCGGTAAGCGAAATCGTCCCATCTCGGTGAACCTGGCCAGAGACGCGATGACCGAATAATCCCCAAAAAAACGCACGTAACCGGCATTCGCTCCCCACGAAAAATGCTTGCGAAACACTCTATTTAAGCGGTCGGCCCGGCTGTGAGGCACAAAAGTCCCAGCGAAATGCTTGAGCACGCCTCGTTGACCGATAGTGGAGCACTCCTCCAAACCTCTTGATCCTTCCGCTAAAATCAGAGCCCGAGTCGGTTCAGCAAACGACTCGATCATCGTCAGAGGCTCAACTTCCGGCGAGTGGAAATTCAGGATGCAGATTTCCTTTAGCGCCGGATACCGAAGATCGATTCTCTGCGCCATTTCCCGCGAAACGATCCAATCCAACTTGGTTTTGGACCCATCGAGCATGCCACCTAGCTTTGCGATCTTCAGAGCAATCGCTTCTGCCAAGGGATTGGAACCAACGATTAAGAACCCGTTGGCTCCGTCCGAGCCCCTGGCTTTGTTCCCGAAAAATTGAAACACAAAATCACGGGCAACGTCCTCGTCAGTAGAAAAGAACTGAACAAAGAAAGAAGGCTGAGGCTCAATCACCACGACGCCCCGTCGAACCGCAGCGAGACTTTCGGCATTTGGAGCGGCGGCGAACACGCTGAGGGGCGTTCGCCGGCCTTTGGTCTCAATTGCATCCTGCGCCGCAGCCAGCCAAAGCGCGAGCTCACACAGATCGGTCGGAAAGAGGATCAGATGCGTTATGTCACCTAAACCGACCCGTCCCAGGAACAAAGAAAACGAGCCGGGATCGAGGGAAATACCAAAGGAGATGGCGATGCCCGCAGCAGGCGAGCCCGGTGCAGCGACTAACCTAGCTGGAATGCCTTGCCGAGCCAGCTCAAGGGCGGTAAGGGCCGCCGCGGTTGAATCGCCGGCAACAAGGAAAAGGAGATTTTGGCCAGAAGATTTTATCTGGGACATGGTTTTATCTCGCTCGGCTCCATAGTCTCTTTCGGACCTCAGAAATCCGGTCTGATATCGATCCAAACACGGCTGGCACAAATGCCTGCGCCCAACCACTGAGCAGGATCCGCGAAACCAGCAGGGTCAAAATGGCCATCAGCGCCAAGATCGCTGCGTTGTACCATTCAGTTGGGATCAGGACACTCGTAAACGGAATTGTTTTGAATCGTACCAACAAGGTCTCATGAGGGCGATCCCAAACTCCTAACGCCTTGTTGTTACCAAAGATCTGGTCTGTGAATTGGGTCTGATATCTGGCCGACATCTCATTGCTCCGGCGGCTGAGATCGCTCAGAAGACCAGTGATCGAATGGATGATTTCTTTGGCTGCATCGGATTTAGCAACGGTATTCTCCGCAGTGGTAGCGGCGTTCTTCCACTTGCGGTAAACGAATTCTACCTGCTCGGCCGCGATCCAACGAGAATGATTGGTGTATAGGGCGATCAACCCTTCGTAGGCCCATCGAGACGGCATCAACGCCGCCACTTCCGGCACGGTTTTAACGAAGTGCGTCTCCTTCGTTTTACCGTCAGCGGTATAAGATTTCTGGTAAATCATCCCATTGGTCTTGGCGGCCTCAACGTTAGCCTCGGCAACCTTCGACGGGAACAAAACCAAAGGTTGTAAGTCGCCAAATTTGAACGGATCTGCCCCCGCCAGGATCAACTGGGGCACCAGTATAAGCGGCAACGCGTTTGTCGCGGCGGCTTCTTTGATATTGGGAACACTGGAAATAGCTAACCCGAGAGCAACCCCGACTGCTGAGATCAGCCACAGATAAAATAAGTAAGTCCAGAGCGACTCCGGTACTTGTAGCAGATACATGCTGATCACGCTGTACAAAAAGATCGGGATAAAGTCGGTCAGCACCAGAGTGGCGAACTTTGAAGCGAGCCACAGTGACAGGTTCACCTTTAAGAGCTTTTCGCGACGTAGAATCGGCCGTTCCCGTAGCACTTCTGTGATACTCGATGACATCCCGATAAAGAGAGCGACGATCGAGGAAAGAAACGGAAACGATACGAACAGGTTATTACTCTTTAGTATCGGATTGGAGCTAAGGATTTTCCCAACCACCAGACCGAGAAAAATGGCCGTGACTAAGGAGATGCCCAAACCGAGGTGATCACGGAGTTTGCATCTCAGCGAACGCTCAAACAGAATCTGCACCTGGCGTACGAGCCAGCCTTGCAAGGGTTCGTCCGCCGGCGATCGAGTGAGCTCCGGCGTTGGAATGGGAGAAAGGTGCTTTCGCCGAAACGCGTCCCAGCGGGCCTTCCAATATTCCGGATCAAACATCCGGTGTTCTTCCGTACGCCCGTCCACTTGTCTGGCGGGCGCTTCTAGCGCCGCCAACAAGCTACCTGGATCAAACTCGTCGGCCTCGGCTGCTGTCGGGACGGGCGCCACTTTTTCCAAGTAGGCGCGAGCATTCAATGGATCGCCGTAGAAAGCAGCCACACCTCCGCGGTCCAAAAGCAGTAACCGATCAAAAAGCCTGAAGAGCTCAGCACTGGGTTGGTGGATTACTACGAAAACCAAGGCCCCGGCATCTGCTCGGGCGCGGAGGATCCGCAAAATTCGCTCTGAATCACCAGAAGACAGACCCGACGTAGGCTCATCCAACAAAAGAAGCGACTTTGGCGTGAGCAGCTCGAGACCCAGACTGACTCTCTTCCTTTGGCCGCCGCTCAAAGTCTTTGTGTCCTCATCGCCGACAATGACGGCTTCTCGGTCCTTCAGATCGATCTCTTCAAGGACATTATTTACACAATCATCAACCACCGATTTATTCGGTTGGCTGAGCCGGAGCCGCGCTCCATAACGGAGGTTTTCGGAGACCGTGAGTGTCGCAAAGGTGATGTTATCCTGAGGCACATACCCGAGGAGGCGAGGATTTTCTTTGACCAAACGCGATAGGTCGACTCCGTTCATCTTCATCACGCCGGCGGTGAGCGGCACCGAACCGATCATGGTTCCTAATAGCGTCGATTTTCCGCACCCGCTGGGCCCCATAACCGCAACCATTTGCCCACCGGCTGCCAAGCACGAAATCTCTCGCAGGCCGCGCATCTTGCCAAAGTTGCAACCCACATTATCCATCTCCAGCAAACAGGATGACGCGGTTCTCTTACCCTTAGAGTCACCCGCTCCGGACAGCGCTAGAATCACTTCGGCGATTTCGCTCGCCTGGGTGCTGACTCCATCGATTTCTAGCGTGTCCCGCCACTCGACCTTTCTTTCAACCCCAGCTTGCACAACTGCGAGCCAGGTCGGTCTTAGAGTGCAGGTCTTATCCGTTGCCTCGTCGGAAGGCCGCCGAAGCACAAGGCGCCCTTCTTTCTTTAAGCAAAATTTTGGTACTCCGGTGGTTCCTTGGGAGAACCAGCGTTGCAGCAGTTGCAGCTGCCGGTATAAAAGCCGGAAGCGGCCAAACCGCAGCTCGCTCAGCAAATCAAAGCGAAAAGCGAAACTCGCCGGCACCGGTTTTCCATCTAGCGAGGAACCGGTTCGCCCGGCCGAAACGTAAAAGTCGTTTTGCCAGTAGGTGACATACAAAACGTCAGGCAGATCTTCAGTGCAGAAGCAATTCAGAGAATCGGCCGGTCCCAAACGAAATTGAACTGGCCGGCTCACCGGGGGCAGGGTCTGAGCAAAATCCGGGTCGACAACTGCTCGGACAAAGGTCAACGCGACGTCTGGTAAACCAAGGTTCTGACCGATCGAGCGCAGTCGCCTGGACCAACCTGGATCGACCCTTTTTAAAATTTCGCAAACTTTGACGGCAAAGAACGCCTTAGCAGCGACGTCCCAAGAAGTCCGAAGCGCCTGCATCGCTTCTTCGAATTGCGTAGGAGAATCCCTGTATTGATCGACCGCCGCCGCGAGTGCAGTCGCGATATCCTCCTGGTAGTTGAAATGCAGGTACTCGGATATCCCTTGTTGGACATCGTCGGTTGCCCCCCGGCCCAGGGTAAATAAGCTACCGAAGAGCTTGATGATTTTTGCGGTGCGGTCGTCTCCCAGTACGTTCTTAGGAAACAAGCGCGGTTCATGCGCTGCCTTAACGGTACCGGCTAGATCCCCGCTCATCGTTGATCCGTTTTAAGCTCCCGCTTACGCTCTTTGCCTCGATTCGTCTGTCTCATTTAGCAAGCGGCCTGCTTCGAAACGCAGGCGCCCAAAAATAAAAAATCCAATTCCCTCCCGGACCACTCACACTTTTGCTCCTGGTCCGGGATCTAACGAACCGGAAATTGGAAGATGGCGACGGGCAGGTCAGGATAGCGTCTCGATGCTCTTTATTAATTGCCCGGTCTTATCCCGGAGAGACGCTACTTCTTCTTTGGACAATGGCTTGGATTGATCCTTCTTGACGGCCTCAGCGATCTCCGTGACCCCGTCGGTAATCGTTTTGTAGTTCGAGTGATCTTTGCCGTCGTTATTCGCCTTGTAGTTCTGGCTTACGGACTTTAGCTGACTCACCAGCAGACCGGGTAACGGACCTTGGCGGATCAGTAGCGCCGCCTGTTCGTTGTAGTTTTCCGACACCGCGCTGGTCATAATGTTCAGCCCGGTTAACCAACCGGTAGCAAAAGACATAGTCGCCTCTTCCTTATGAGATCCTGACTTTAATTCTTTGGCGACATCCTGAGCGATCAGGTCGAGCTTGGCGTTTACTTCGTCCCATTTACCGGCTTTGGCCGCGTCTTGGGCTTCTTCTGCTTTGGCTTTGATGTCGGAGGAGACGCTGAAGTCGGAGGATAATTCCGTACTTACCTTAGCGGCTTTTTCCACGCTCTCGTAATCCTGCGCCATAATTGCCACAAAGGCGGTAGCGAGGCGTACGCCCAGGTTAGAGATCTTTGAGAGATCATCCGGGTAATCCGATTTCTCGAAATTTGGGTCTGAGGTTAACTCTCGGACCTTGGTTTTCCAGTCGAACTCGGGTAGCGCGGCGCTAATTGCCTTAAATAGCCAAGTTGGCGACGGCAGGTTTCCACTGCTCGTGATCGTCTTCTCGTCGGGAGTTCCCGCCGGGGTTGCCGGAGCTTTCTGCGCCCGGACCGTGCCGAGGGTAATAATGACTGCTGATAGGACTAACCCTGTCAGCCGGATAGGATGAGGGATTTTCGCCATATACACGCTGGTAGACGCCAACCGGATATCAAATTGCAGAAAAAATGCGAGCAGGAAGAAGAAAAAGAAGGTTGTGGTTTAACTTGGGAGCAAGCGTTGTAGTATTCTTGCTCGATGCTACCCTCTGCTCTTTTTGTCTATCTTTATCAGTTCTTCATCTACGCGATCGTCGCCTTCGTTCTTTGGCTGCTGGAACGACGATTGGTTCATGGGCCGTTTAAGAGGAAGTAGGCGTTTGGTGGGGCGAGGCTCCCGCGCAGAGACCAAATAGCACTCTGGGGTCGGTCTCGGATGGGACCTATACGACCTATAGGACTTATGTCTCTGAGCGTGGGGGGACCGTAACGCACGGCGCTGAGCCGCACCATATCAGTCCTATAGGTCCCATCCGTGTCAGCTGGCCTGCCATGGATCGGCCGCGTGACTCATCCACGCCCCGCGGTGTCCCGCCCCCCCATCAACACCCCAGCAGACCCGCCAATTCAATCATGTCACGCGCCACAAAGTCCCAAGCCCCTTCAGGGCCGAAGTCTTTTGATTGGTGCGGACCGTATTCCGTCGGGCGCGCCACGAACGCAGTCTTTAAGCCGTGGCTCTGCGCTGCCTGCAAATCGTAGTTATGGGCCGCCACCAGCATTACCTCGGCTGGTGATGTCTTGAGCAACTCGCAAGCGCCTAAATACGTTTCCGGATCCGGTTTGTAGTGCTTGAACAGATCCGACCCCAGGACGGCGTCCCACGGCAAACCCGCAAACTTCGCTAAATCGACGAGCAACGAAAAATTGCCATTCGAGAGCGGCGCCAGAATGAATTTTCGTCTTAGCAGGGTGAGACCCTGAACGGAGTCTGGCCAAGGCGACAATTGATGCCACCCGAACGTGAGCTGATCGATCTCGGCTTCCGCTAAATCCAAGAGCTGAAAGTCGGGGAGCAATTCGGTCAAGGCCATGCGATGGAGCGCGTCGAGATCAGTCCAAGGCAGTTTACCCGTGCGCACGCGAGCCATCATCGGCTCATAAGCAGAGCGCCAACGATCAACGAGTTCATCAGCCGGAAGCTGCCGCCCTTTCTGACGACCGAACTCGGTAACAGCAGCAATCAGGCTGGTTCGCCAATCCACGAGCGTGCCAAAGGTGTCGAACAGGAGGGCTTTCATGCAGGAGCATAATGAATCGCACGTCACGCACAATGCAGTGTGGGCGTAACGCAGTAAGTGGACAGAATCGACAAAGTAGACCGAGTGGACGGGAGTGGATCAGCGACTGAGCCTGAGCGCGTCTACTACGTCCACTCGGTCCATTCAGTCCACTCGTTCCACTTTCGCCGACCCGCGCATAGCCGACCCGCCATTGACGCTCACGGCCTCCTCCAGCTACAATATCTTTCTCCGATCCAAATTGGATCGGCGAGTAGAAAAAATCATGCACCCCCCCCGTTACGATCATGACCGTTCTTCTGTGTGTAGCCTTTTGTTTGCGCCCAACAGAATTTGACCCAGCACGAATTGTGGCTCGTTCTTTTAACGCAGTGTCACGGAGGAGAAAGAAATGAGTACTGCCGTCCATGGCGAACTCGGTGATAGCGAGCGCCGCTCGATGCTTGTCCGGGCTGTGATCGCCAGCACCATCGGCACCTCGATCGAGTGGTATGATTTCTTCCTTTACAGCGTTGTAACCGGATTGGTGTTCGCCAAAACGTTTTTTCCAGATGCCGACCCGCACGTCGGCTTGCTCAATTCATTCGGTATCTACTTCGGCGGATTCGCCGCCCGACCGATCGGTGCCTATATCTTTGGGCATTATGGGGACCGTATCGGAAGAAAAGGAGCGTTGATCGCCACTCTTCTGTTAATGGGCATCGCGACGTTCTTGGTCGCGTTCGTGCCCGGCTACAATCAAATTGGCGTCTGGGGCGCCGTCATTCTGACTTTTTTGCGGATAGTGCAGGGAATTGGGGTTGGCGGTGAATGGGGCGGTTCGGTTTTGCTGGCGATGGAATGGACGAAAACCTTCGGGCGCCGAGGATTCATTGCCTCGTGGCCGCAGTTTGGGGTACCAGTCGGTTCCTTTTTAGCGAATCTAGCGGTCCTGGGATTCAGCTGGGCGCTAAGCGGAAACCAATTTTTCGTTTGGGGCTGGCGTATTCCCTTTTTGTTCAGCGGCGTGCTCGTGCTGATTGGCCTCTGGATCCGGCTTGGCATCATGGAGACTCCGACCTTCACCAAAATCGTGTCCGAGAACAAGGTCGAGAAACTTCCGGCGGCCAAGGTATTGGGGCGGCAACCGAAATCCGTGATTTTGTCGGCGCTCATTCGCCTGGCGGAACAAACCCCTTACTATATCTTCACCGCTTTCATCTTCGCCTACGCCGTCGGCCAATTGAAGATGGACAGGAACCTTCTATTGGGCGCCATCATGGGTTTCGCGGTATTCGAGTTTTTTTGCATCCCGTTTTTCGGTTTTCTATCGGATAAGATTGGTCGCAAAACGATGTATCTCATCGGCGCGGTCACTATGGCGATCTATGGCTTCGTATTTTTTGCGCTGCTTAATTCCGGTAATGTGTTCTTGATGGTGATCGGTGCGATGCTCGGGTCAATCCCGCATAGCATGGTTTACGGTCCCCAGGCCGCGCTGATCGCTGAACAGTTCACTCCCCGAATGCGTTACAGCGGCGCTTCGCTGGGCTATCAGCTTGCCTCGCTCATCGCGGGCGGACCTTCTCCCTTAATCGCAACCTGGCTCTTCGGTCAGTACAAGTCTACCACTGCTATCTCCTGGTACATCGCCATCTGCGCCGGCATCGCCATTATCGCTACTCTATTCATGACCGAGTATTCCAAAAAAGACGTCGACGAAGAGTACTCACACGTGGGTGACTAAATTTTAAGCTTGCCCCACCCCCAGACTTTTGCGATTCGAAGAGGACCGAACACCCCGGTCCCTTCGATTTGTTGATAGTGTTAACAACAGAGAAGCGGGCTTGGTTCAATCTGAGGATGAGCGGCATGTTATCGCGCAAGTCAAAGGTCAGAAAGGGAACTACGGCGGTTTCTATTGCCTGCGTTTTCAGCGGGCTGGCGAGCCTCGCCGCCAGCAGTCGAGGCAACCCAGATAACGCGGATTGGGTGCAATTGAGCAAGAACGACAGCTTGGCGATCTTTGCGCGGCCGCGACCGGGTTGTCCCATCAAGGAGCTCCGGGCGATCGGCGCGATCGATGCGCCGAATTGGGTCGTAAAGAATATCATCGACGGCGTGGAAGACTACCCGAGCTTCATGCCCTACACGACGACGACTAAGATCATTGAGCGGAAACTGAATCAAATCATCAGCTATCTTCGTCTGGATCCGCCGCTCGTTGGTGCGCGGGATGTAACGGTGTCCGTGTCCAGTCAGACGCAAAAGCACGAGGACGGGACGACCAGTTACCAAGTGCACTGGGAGCCGGTGAATTCGCTAGGACCAAGCCCTAGTCCTGGCGTGACCCGGATAACGCTAGATCAAGGTTCGTGGAACCTGGAACCCACCGATGGAGGCAAGAGGACCCTTGCGACCTACACGATTCTAACGGATGGGGGCGGCGGTTTACCAGCTTTCGTGATCAATGTCGCCAATCGCCAGGGCGTCGAGAATTTGTTCTCTGCCATCCGCAAACAGATCGGCCAGACTAAATACTCCCAAAACCGGCCGGCGGATTAAGCGTAAGGGCGCTTGTGAGGCCACGTCCTGCCGAAGATAGTGACGGGTAAGGACGGACCCCGGCGCCGGTTCGACGAATGGGACCTATGGGACTAATGTGACGGCGCGAACCAATCACCACTCACTTTTCACTTTTCACCCTTCACGCCTCGTCCATCGGCGTCGTCTCCACCTGGGGTGCCTCGCGCTGCAAGTCGTCGATTCGCTGGACCGCTGCCTGCACCTCCGCTTCACTCAGTAGCGCTTTGATGGCGAGCTTTGCCTCGTGAGTTTCGCCTGGGGCAAGTCTTCGGAGGCGACCGGCTTTTCGTTCGATCGCCCGATGAAACGGGTAACTGGTGGCCGGTTCCAAGCCGGTCACGTACCCAGTCTTTAGCGAGGCCTCATTTTTCCATAGAGTAAAATAAGGCAACTGCTGCGTATTGAAGGTGACTAGCGCTCCCGATTTTGCATCGGGGGACTGTAGCAAAGCTTGAGTAGAATCTTGTTGATCCGCCCAGAGTTCGGCGAAATAGACCTGTTCGGTATATCCGGCCGGTTGTGGCCCTTCGTAGAGATTCCATTTTGCCATGTCTACCTCGGAAGCTCGAACGTCTCGGGGCGCGACACGCTTAATCGGGGCGAGGAACTTGGCGCCGGCGCCAAGCAAGGGAGGCCCAAAGTTAATATGGTAGAGGCTCTCCATCTCTTGCGGGATATCGGCCAAATTGATCACAGTATCGTTCAGCACTAACTCGCTACTCCCGATCTCCGTTGAAATCTCGGTCATCAATTGGAGGTGCGGTCCGAACATGAACGATTCCTCGACCACGCCGCGTAACACGATCCGCGGGACCGGTTCAAGCTCAAACCGAAACTCGACATAGCTTGCAGGCAGATAATTAATGCGTCCGTGCTGGGTCAGAACTTGAGATCCATCCGGGCCAGGAGGCCCCATCGATTCTAACCCACAGCGGGATAGCCATTCCCCGAACCCGTTCAACCAACCTTTGCCTCCCCGGTCAGTCAGATCCACAAATTGTGGATGCACGACTTCAGTGACTGGAGAGTCCCATCCCAAACGAATATCTTGAATCTCGCCCCCCCAAATGCTCATGCCTCGGGTCGGCACCACCACAAATTTCAGGACACCGTTATCGATATCAACGATTTCTGTCCCTTCCTGGCGCCCACCAGCCAGGCAGGTCTTCGTTACGCTCCAAGAGCCCTTCCCCGAGTCGTCGCGTGCTTCGGTCGAGTCAAATCGCCATTCCTTAAGCGAAAATCCCTGGCTGCTGTCGGTAAGAATCTTTGAATAGGCCATCGTGCGGGGGGAGCGTGTCGTGCCGGCTGAGACTCTAGCGCGGCTAATCGCCGAATGCACAGCACGTTTCTCGTTCTCGGAGACAGATAACGGTAGGGGCGAGCTCCCGCTCGTCGGGCCTCGACACCATCGCAGTCCGAAAACACAACGGACGAGCAGGAGCTCGTCCCTACCGGCTACTCAATATGCCAAGCCTGTCGCTTCGTGCTAGAGAGGAGCATGAAAAGCTATCGTATCGCCACCATTCCCGGTGACGGCATAGGGAAAGAAGTTGTTCCCGAAGGGATCCGTGTGCTGGAGGCGGCGGGCCGAAAACACGGATTCAGTTTGCAATGGGATCAATTTCCTTGGAGCTGCGAGTTCTACCAAAAGACCGGACGAATGATGCCCGAGGACGGTTTGCAGCAACTCAGGGAATACGATGCGATTTTCTTGGGAGCAGTCGGGTTCCCTCCCATTCCCGACCATATTTCGCTTTGGGGACTCCTGATCCCGATCCGCAGACATTTTCAGCAATACGCAAACCTGCGACCGGTACGACTCATGCCAGGGATAGAATCGCCTCTGCGAGACCGTAAAACTGGTGACATCGATTTTCTGATCGTCCGCGAGAATAATGAAGGCGAGTACTCCTCTATCGGCGGGCGCATTTACGATGGCACGGACGACGAAGTCGTCATTCAACAGACCGTATTTACCCGGCGCGGAGTTGAACGAATCCTGCGTTTCGCGTTTGAGCTCGCCCAGTCCCGGCCAAAAAAACATCTCACGTCCGCCACCAAGAGTAATGGAATCACCATCACGATGCCATTCTGGGATGAACGGGTGAAAGCAATAGCGGCTCAATATCCCGGGATCCGCGTCGACCAATATCACATCGATATTTTGACGGCACACTTTGTCCAACACCCGGATTGGTTCGACGTGGTAGTCGGGTCCAACTTGTTCGGCGATATTCTGAGCGACTTAGGGCCGGCCGTAACCGGCACCATCGGGATCGCTCCATCGGCAAATCTCAATCCGGAAAGAGAATTTCCATCGATGTTCGAACCGGTTCACGGCTCTGCCCCCGATATCGCCGGCATGGGTATCGCTAACCCAATTGCTCAGATCTGGAGCGGCGCCATGATGTTAGAACATTTAAAGGAACCGGATGCGGCGGCTTCGATTCTGAAAGCCATCGAAAGTGTGTTAATCGACGGCCCACGTACGCGAGATATCGGTGGCAAGGCGAAAACGGCCGAGGTCGGCCAGGCGATTGCCGAGGCGGTTTAATAATTACCGATAGGGCTAGGCTCCCGAAGAAACCATCCCTGCTGCGAAGCGTTTCTGGTTGGAACGCCGAAAACCGTTTTCTACTGCATGAAGCGCGCCGAGCCGTGTTTCTTATGTCCGGACATGACGCGGCGACCTTTTAGGTGTAACACATGTGCGGTCGGATGACCGGTTACTCCTTCAACATGTCCAAAGCACATTTGCGAGCCTCGCCTTACCGCCGGCGTTGACGTGGTTTCAATTTCTCTCTAGGCTTGCCAGCTAACGTCGCTTTAATGAACATGCACCGCATTCTCGTCCTGGATGACGACATCGGTGTTTGCACGGTGTTGACCAGGATTTTACAAGATCAACAATACGACGTTTACACGAGCCAATCGGTTATTAGCGCCGCTGAAACCCTCACCGAACGGTCATTTGACGCGTATTTACTAGATTATCGGCTCGCAGATGGCACCGGCCTGCAGGTAGCGGAGAAAGTCCGTCAGCAAGGTAGCAATGCTCCGATTATTCTCATCTCGGGCTATGGGGCGACCGACATCGCGGCTAAGGCGGTTACCCTCGATATTTTTGAAGTGCTCCAAAAGCCGTTTACCCGTGAAACCATTTGCAACGCGCTCGAGAGAGCGCTGAACCGCGCTTTGCGCACACCGGTTAATGTTCAACAGCCATCTGAAAACGATCCGAGTCCAAAGCCCGGGCTAAGGATCCAGCTCCGCGCGCTCCACCTCGTTTTGATCGTAATTGGTCTGCTGCTTGTCGCTCTTTGTATCTTCTTGATGCTTCGTTAGCACTCAGTGGGATGGGCCCTACTCGCTAAGGGGATGAGCTCCCGCTCATCTGATCTACAAGGAAATCACACCCTTCGGAAGAGTCCGGATGAGCAGGAGCTCATCCCTACCGGTCCAGAAAAGCGATTCGAATTTATAAAGCCTGGATTGCTGAGCAATGCAGGCGCATTTTGTTAGCGATTCAGGCTTACTAATTCTGTGAAGAGGACCGTGCTCCCCAGCCCCAAAACTTTGGCTGAAAATGACTATGTCCATTGTTGGGCTTGTTACCGCAGACTGCGCACTGTCGTGATCGCGGTTTTCGTGGCGGCAGTAATCGAGGTACGATTTTTACTGCCTGGAATCGTCATCGCCGGCACTTTCTTTTTTTATTTCTTATTGGCGATGTGGCTCGCAAATTGGAATTGCCCCCGCTGTAATCGCTCGTTCTTCCGCTACGCGTTCCTGCGTAGCCTATTCGGGGCGCGCTGTTTCTACTGTCAATTTCCTAAGTGGGGTATTAGCGATACGGGGGACGTCATTCTACGACCGAAATTCCCGTTGGGATGGAAGTCGGAATCAGTCTCCAAACATATTCACGGGAAATGAGG
>Ga0207129_1080_pt1 | contig 19167 bp, 17 predicted proteins | sample Alteio_BWMinHeat_15_FD_153517 | JGI IMG/M metagenome (GOLD analysis project Ga0207129, IMG submission 153517) | Enriched cells from forest soil in Barre Woods Harvard Forest LTER site, Petersham, Massachusetts, United States -... | ecosystem: Environmental > Terrestrial > Soil > Temperate forest >... | reverse complement strand
TATACAATGAATCTTTTTGAGTAAGCCAGTGAATCACTACACTGATCTCTTCAAACACCTTGGCTCCGGTGTCACTGTTCTTACACCCAATCGCCGCTTAAGTGCCACTTTACAGCGTGATTATCAAGCACATCAAGTCAGTCAAGATCAAAAAAGTTGGGAAACGGCAGACATCTTACCGCTGTTTAGTTTCATGCAACGATTGTGGCAAGATTATACAATAGAAACGCCCAATCCTGCGAGCCTTCCCCTTTTGCTGACGCGCGAGCAAGAACATTTGCTGTGGGAGCAGTGCTTAACTCACTATGATGACAGCTTGTCATTGCTGCAAAGGGCTAAAACGGTGGATAGCTTTCAATCGGCTTGGCAATTATTGCATGAATGGTGTATTGATCTCGACCATCCTGATTTTGAAACAGCTGATACCTATCGTGTGATGCAACGCATCGCTAAACAAATGCAGCGTGTGCTTTTTAAAAATAATTGGCAAAGTCTAAGTTGTTTACCTCAATTATTAATATCATTAATTAAAAATGGAGAAATTCCATTACCAAAGCAATTATATTTTATTGGGTTTACTGAAATTTCCCCGATGACACAATTATTTATTCAGGCATGTGAAGAGCAAGGTACACTAGTCTATTGTCACCATCATCCCCATATTCAGGGCGATGACAATAATAAAAAACTATCCTTGCCTGACTGTCAAACCGAAATACTCACCATGGCCAGATGGGCGAAAGCAACCTTGGCACAGCATCCTCATGCACGGATTGGCTGTGTGGTGCCACAATTAACTGCTCAGCGCGAGCAAGTGGCTAGCCTCTTTTCAGCGGTTTTTGCAGATGACTGTGCCAGTTTTAATATTTCATCTGGACAATATTTATCGCAATATCCCATTATTCACACTGCACTCACTTTGCTTTCATTGCATCAAACCACTATTTCACGAGAAATCTTCTGCTACCTGCTCACTTCACCTTATTTGGGTGAAGCAGAAATAGAATATGTAAAGCGTGCAAATGTCGATAAGCATTTACGTCAACATAATGTGAGTGAAGTTTCACTGCGCAACCTATTAAATGATCAGGCTTTTCCTATTTCCCTGGCTATTTACGCTCCGCTGCTTGCAAAGCGGCTTGCACCTTTTTTTTCGATGTTAGACCAGTTACCTTCATCTCAATCACATTATCAATGGGCAAAATTATTTTCTGAGTTATTGGGTTTATTAGGTTGGCCTGGTGAGCGATCATTATTAAGTGAAGAGTATCAAATTACAGCAGCATGGTTAAAATTACTTAATCAATTAGCAAAACTTGATTTAGTCACTGACAATATCACTTATCAACATGCACTTGCCATACTCAAAAAAAATGCAAATAGTACCTTATTTCAAGCAAAAACCCCAACCGCCCCAATACAAATATTAGGCACATTAGAAGCCGCTGGCATTCCTTTTGATTTTTTATGGGTCAACGGCATGACAGACCGTGCCTGGCCACCACAACCTGACCCGCATCCGTTTATCCCTAAAAAATTACAGCACGAATTAAATATGCCGCATGCAACAGCGGAACGTGAGCTTCATTTTTGCAAACAGCTGATTCAGCAATATCAATATCATGCTCACCAGTTAATTTTTAGCTTTGCAGAAAAAGAAGAGGAAATTGAGATTCAACCCACTTCTCTATTAAATAAAGTCACTGCCATTAAAGCAACGCAACTTATTTTAAGTGATTATACAGCACCTGCTGCTTATCTTTTTGCAACAAGAAAAATAGAAATGATCAGTGACGCCATGGCACCGCCCATTGCCATAGGAGAAGAAATAAAAGGTGGTGTACGTGTCATTCAAGATCAAGCTTCCTGTCCTTTCAAGTCTTATATTTTATGGCGAATTGGCGCCAAACCACTAGAAACCCCTATTTATGGCTTGCGAAAGCAAGATCGTGGCAGGTGGGTGCATCGCACCTTTGAAAAAATATGGGGAGAATTACGTACGCAAGAGGCTTTATTAAATTTAGATAGCGAATCACTATCAAGATTAATTCACACGACCATTGAGCTTGCATTGCAAGACTTTCCACATGCTTATCAAGATTTCAAGCAATATTTATTGCTTGAGAAAAAACGTCTATATCAAATTATTTCTGCTTGGTTAGTGTCAGAGAAAAACCGCCCCACCTTCACCGTGATTGCACAAGAAAAGAAAATAGCTATCTCCCTTTCATCACTCACTTTAAGCACACGAATAGATAGAATAGATGAGATAGATCATCAGCAGCATCTTATTATTGACTACAAAACAAGTCCCTATCACACCATCAATCATTGGTTTAGTACGCGACCTGAAGAACCGCAATTACCACTTTATTTATTAGCAGAGGAAGCAAAAACCGTGGGTCTTGCTTACGCTACCATTGCTGCAAGAGAAAGTGGATGGCATGGCGTGAGTCGTCATGACACAGCAATTAAAGGCATCCGGCCATTAGCAAAAATAGATCGGTTAAATACCACCTGGGAGGCGCAATTAATAGCCTGGAAAGCGATACTGCATCAATTAGCAGAGGATTTTGCCAATGGCATTGCAACCGTTGATCCAAAAGATCTTAAGCAAACCTGCTTAAGATGTGAATTAAAATCATTATGCCGTATTAATGAAGAGATAACCCATGACAGCTCATCTATCTGATGCCAACGATCGATTGCGCGCTTTAAATCCGCATCAGTCTTTTATTGTGCAAGCGCCTGCTGGCTCTGGCAAAACAGCGCTTTTAATTCAGCGTTTTCTTACTTTACTCAGTACGGTAGATAAGCCAGAAGAAATATTGGCTATTACCTTTACTAAAAAAGCCGCTAATGAAATGCGCGCACGCATTACAAAGGCACTGAAAGAAGCAGCATTAGCAACAGCAGTGAAAAATGATTACGAAAAACATACACGAGAACTTGCAGAAAAAATACTAGATCGAGATAAAGCCTATCATTGGCAATTATTAAATAATCCGAACCAATTACGCATCCAAACTATTGATTCTTTCTGCACTTATTTAACCAAACAGCTGCCTTTACTCTCTCAATTTGGCGCACCACCCACACTGACCAATCAACCCGATAAATTATATAGCGAAGCAGTACAAACATTACTAGGGCACATTGAAGCGGATAATGCTTGGTCAGCAGCGCTCTCTCGTTTATTGTTACATCTTGATAATGATTTAAATAAATTGCATGATTTGTTAGTGACGTTATTGATGAAACGCGATCAATGGCTACCTTATATTCACTTAAATGAATCAACGGATGCCATTCGCCATCAATTAGAATCACATTTGGCAGCCGTTGTTTCAGCCCATTTAAAGCAGTTAACGTATTTATTGCAAGATATTAACATAGAACGCCCCAACCATTCACCTGCTGATTTACCTGCCTGGCGCGCGATTGCAGCATTTCTGTTAACAAAAAATGGTGATTATCGAAAACGCCTAAATAAAGATTTACTGGAACAACTCTCTCAACGAGAAAATTTGCGTCTAGCTTTATTCCATTTATTTAGCCTACCTGATCCACATTATGTAGACTCACAATGGCAGCTATTACAAGATCTATTTTCTATTTTAAAAGTTGCAGCAGCGCAGCTTCGTATTACCTTTTCGCAACATGAGCAGATTGATTTTATTGAAAATGCAAGTGCTGCTTTATTAGCACTAGGCAATGAAGATGAAACCACTGACTTAGCATTAGCATTAGATTATCAAATCAAACACATTCTAGTCGATGAATTTCAAGATACGTCTTCAACACAATATCGCTTGCTGCAAAAACTTACTGAAGGTTTTCAACTAGATGATGGCCGCACACTGTTTGTTGTAGGCGACCCGATGCAATCGATTTATCGCTTTCGTGAAGCTGAAGTTGGGCTATTCATACGCATGTGCGAGCAAGGTTTGGGCAATATTCCACTGATTCCTTTAACCTTATCTGCTAATTTTAGATCAACTGCTGCGATTGTAGAATGGAATAATCATCATTTTTCAGCCATTTTCCCAAAAGAAGCGAATATTGGCACAGGCGCTGTCAACTATAGCCCAAGTAGCACCCATGATCATCAAGAAACCCAACAACCTGCTGTTACTATCCAACAAACGTCAACTGATCAAGCTGACACCATTATTAACTACCTTCACACAACATTAACCAACTATCCCGATGACAATATTGCCATTCTGGTGCGCTCACGTTCGCATTTAACTGATATCATTCCTGCCTTAAAAAAAGCGAATATCGCTTACCATGCCGTTGATATTGATCCCTTAGCAACACGTCAATCGATACAAGATTTATTATCATTAACTTGTGCCTATTTGCATCCCTATGATGATGTCGCATGGAGTGCTATCCTACGCGCGCCTTGGTGTGGATTGACGCTTGCTGATATGTTGTTACTAACACAACATAAAAAAACAGCTGCTATTTTTTCACAGATAAGTAAAGCAGAAGTAGTTGCGAAATTAAGCGAAGATGGTCAAAGACGCATTAATATTTTATTTCCGTTAATGCAAAATAGCCTTCATTATCGCGGTCGCGATTCATTATCAAGCAGCATTAAACAATTATGGTTAGCATTAGGCGGTCCTGCTTGTTTAGACAGTGAAAATGAAATAGAAGATGCAGAATCGTTCTTTGTTTTATTACAATCAATGCAACAAATACAGCCTATCATTTCTATTGAACGATTAAAAGAAACGGTCAACAGGTTATATGCAACGCATACCAATGAATCAGCTGCGGTGCAAATCATGACCATTTATGCTGCTAAAGGTTTAGAATTCGACACAGTCATTCTGCCACATTTAGAAAAGCAACCGCCTTATGAAGATAAAGATTTATTAGCCTGGATAGAAGAGCCGCTTGCCAATGGCAAAACAGCGCTTTTACTCGCCCCCATTCATGCTGCAACTGAGAAACATGAAGCACTTTATGCTTATATTAAGAATAAACAGAAAATAAAATCACAATATGAAACAGATAGACTATTTTATGTTGCCGCAACGCGAGCAAAAAAAAGATTGTTGATGACATATCAGATGGAAACTAATACAGCAAGCGGCAGTTTTTTAGAAAAAATACATACTTTACTGCCGCAATCAACTAGTGAGCATATCAAATCTGAAACACCAGAAATCACACCTACTAAAACAATAAAACCCATTAAACGCTTAACCAGCGATTGGCGCAACCCCATTAAGCCAACAACAATTGCAACACAAACGCCTTTTTACAACAGAAAAGGCTTTATGTTACCTGATGACACAGCGGCGCTGATTGGGACCTTATATCATCGCGTCATGCAGCTATTCTCAGAAAAAGGTACGGATGGCTGGCAAAATCAATCCCAGCAAGCGCAAATCAATTATCTCAGTTACCATTTAAAACAAGCAGGACATATTACCAAAATAGACACCATAGCAAACACTATTCAGCAACTGATTGCTAATACCTTGCAAGACCCACGTGGGCAGTGGTTACTTAAGCCTCATAGTCAAGCAAAATCAGAATGGGCATTGACATACAAAGATGAAGAAAAAACAACATCACTGATTATCGATAGAACATTTATTGATGGAAATCATATACGCTGGATAATAGATTACAAAACAAGTCCTAAAGCAGCACCTGAAAAATATAAAGAAAAAATGCAAATTTATGCAAGTGCACTTGCAACACTAGCAGATCACCCTATCCGATTAGGACTTTATTTTCCAGCTGGGCCCACTTGGTATGAATGGGATTTCTTTGCTTGAATATCGACTATTTCTGCCTGCAGCTTTTCTCGACTAGACTTCATAAATAACACTGCATTACTCATACTATATAAGCTCATTAATGTCACCATTTGCAAAATGACCAGCACCATCAGTAATATCCAACCTTTATTATGGTAATGCTGCATAGCTATACCATGTTTTAACATAAGGCTTACTACCAACGATAACTTGTATGCGCACACCTAAAACGTGCGACCAATCTTTAACTGCATCTGCTGACACATCAGAAAAATAATTGCTATTATCTTTAATCGTAAACAGAAAATTCATTGCTGAAATATTCCTCACTTTTTCTTGTTGTTTATTGTTTTCATTATCTTCAAACAGCGAATTTTTCGATAGAAAATAAGTCTCCTGCATTACCAATCCATTTTGTGTATAGCGAACGGTTAAAGTGTGATCATCTTTCGCGCAAACAACATCTGCTTTATGAACCGCCAATTGCAATAGTGTAATCGCAAGATCTGCATCAGCTTGATTGTTATTCAACATCATTTCTTCTTGATCTATTTGATAAGCAGCAACATATACACCTAATAAACCACTGATAATAATCAACCCCAATGCCAAAGCAATCATGAGTTCGATTAAGACAAAACCAACTGTCTTTGTAATGTCTCGCATGTCTCACCACTTCCCCATCGTATGACAATGGTATAATCAGGATAAGTGCCTATTACCTCACCATTACCATTTGGCAAACCTAATGCATTTTCTTGATTCCATAATTGAATAAATGAGCGATTATCTGCATTTTTCAAAACAGATAATTGTTCAATCAGGCTAATCAACTGTGTTGTGGCAAAGGCAAAATAAGTATTGGCTTTGGTTTGCTTGAAGGTGCTCACTTGCATGGCGTCTAAACCAAGCAAGATGAGCGATAAGAGAAATAAAGCAATGAGGGCTTCGAGGAGAAAATAACCGCTTAACCGCGGCGTGCGGCAAAATCTTTCATAAAATTGGCCAATAATTTGACTCCTTCTTCTGGCATTGCATTGTAAATACTGACCCGAATGCCGCCATATGTTTTGTGTCCTGCTAAATATTCCAAACCATGTTGTTTGGCCTCATCGATAAAAGGACGCGTGAGTGCTTCATCATGCAAATGGAATATAACATTCATGATGGAGCGGCAATCAGCTTCTACTTTATTCACGTAAAACCCATTTGTTGTATCAATGACATCATAAAGCATGGCCGCTTTTCGCAGATTGCGTGCATAAAGCACATCAACACCGCCCTGCTCTTTAATCCATTCAAACATTAAACCAGCCATATACCATGCATAGGTCGGTGGTGTATTACCAACAGAATGTTCTTTAATCATATTTTGATAGCGATATAAACTGGGGGTATGAGGATGGGGATTGCGTACTAAATCATCACGAATGATAACAAGAGTAATACCCGCTTGGCCAGCATTTTTTTGTGCGCCAGCATAAATCAAACCAAATTGCGAGACATCGGTTGGGCGAGATAAAATCATTGACGTCATATCGGCAACCAATGGCACATCGCCTATTTGCGGTACCCATTGAAATTCAAGGCCAACAATGGTTTCATTTGGTGTGTAATGTAAGTAAGCTGCGTCTTTGCGAATGGACCAGGTTTCAACTGAGGGAATATAAAGCTTGCCATTACGCTCTTGCTCGGTTGCTGCTAAATGAATATCGCCATATAACTGGGCTTCTTCAAATGCTTTTTGCGACCACCGGCCTGTTTGCACGTAATCGGCTTTGTTATTTGTTGCTAGCAAATTCAAAGGAATCATTGCCGTTTGTGTCGTCGCTCCCCCTGCTGCAAATAAAACATGATAATTTTTAGGAATAGCCATTACTGCGCGCAGATCGACTTCAATTTTTTCAATCAGTGTCTGAAAAGTTTGGGTGCGATGGCCAATTTCCATAATGGAACAACCTGTGCCATGCCAATCAAGCATTTCTGCTTGTGCACGTAATAAAACGGATTCCGGCAACATCGAGGGCCCTGCACCGAAATTGTAAACTTTACGCATATTTTTATCCTCATGCTTCAATCAAATGAGAACAGCTATCCTAGCAATTATTGTGAATCTCCGCTATGATTAACTCAAAAACTTTCCCAATTTCCTAAAGAGGAGCACACATCAACGTGAGCTATGCTGATTCAGTCAAGTTTCTTGTTGCGATGATCATCATGATGAACCCGCTAGGTTCCTTATCCATCTTCCTGCAATTAACCAAACACAATGCCATCAAGAGACAACGCAAAATCGCCTTAAAGTCCTTCCTTACTATCATCATTATCATGATCATATCCATTTGGATCGGCAGCCGCGTGCTGGATTGGTTGGGCATCACTATCCCCTCGTTCCGTTTTGCCGGCGGCATTATTTTGCTGTTGATGGGTCTTGCCATGTTGCAATCACACGAAAGCAACGTCAGCCACACCCACGCAGATGACACCGCCGCCGAAGAGCGCGACTCCATCGCCGTCGTCCCCTTAGCCATGCCCGTCATTATCGGCCCTGGCGCCATCAGCACCCTCATTATTGCATCGACCGATTCTGCTGGTTGGTACGATCGAGTGTGGCTATCCGTGTTATGTTTAATTTTAGGCGTTGCTATGGGGCTGATGCTTTACTATGCACGCAACATCAGCGATGCCGTTGGCGACTCCGTCATGAAAGTGATCACACGCATCATGGGGATGCTGATCATGGCAATCGCTGCTGGGATGCTTGCAACGGGGTTGATTGGATTAATTCCGATTTTAGGGAAATGAGCAATCATCAATGAGTACCTGATAAGACTTAGCTAGCTTATAGCTTCTCGCCTTATTAGAGTCATTCACCATTTTCAAAAAGCCGAGCTGTACCCATTTTTTACACAACGCCGTTGCCGTTCGCGGCTGAAAACCAAACAACTCGCCAATTTGGTGGCTGGTAATAATGTCATAATTTTGAAATAATGATAACGCTTTACGTTGCTTAGGGTCTAAGGCTCTAATTAAAGCTGAATGATCCTGTTCACCTTGATTTTTTGAATGCAGCATTTGCGCAGCGACTTTCTCAAAAGCAAGCGCCATACCACAAACAAAATATTCAATCCAAGCTGTTATATCGCTTTCAGCACGACCAAAATAATAATTATGCGAAGGCCCAATACTAATAGCCCGGTAATAAGCCAGTAAATTTTGTGCATAATATTCTTCTAGAGAATAAAGCCCTTTTAAATCATAACCACCTAAATGCAAAATAAATGTTGTCAATAATCTTGCTGTTCGACCATTGCCATCATAATAAGGATGAATAGTCGCAAACTGATAATGCGCGATACTCGCTACAATCGGACAGGGTAAATCAGCATTTTTTTTGATCCAAGCAACCAATTGTCGCATTAAAGCCGGAACATCTTTAGACTCTGGTGGCATGTAGATAATCGTATTTGTCGTACCATCTCTAATCACATTTTGCCCCTCGCGATAAGACGTAGGCGACACCTTGCTTTTACCATCACTCATGACCAAGGCATGCAATGTTTGAATAACCTTTTCCGTAATAGGATGTCCCTGAGTTGCATATTGCTCTGTTTGCTGCAACGCTGCGTAATACCCTTTCACCTCATGCTCATCACGCTCACGCCCAGGAAAATGCCCCTTCAGCGTCAGCACTGCTTTCACTTGCTTAGGATCTAATCGGTTACCTTCAATCATTGTCGAATAATGCGTCGTATATAACTTCGCTGTTTCCCGCAACGAAGCCATCACGCGAGGATTAACTGGCAACAGCGCAACTTGCTGCTTTGCAGCCTCAATGCGCATCAAGTCTTTGGCAATCGATGGACTGATGGTATAAACAGGGTTGAAATTTATCGGCATGTTATCAGCATTTTATCGGCTATTTAGATAAAAACATTATGCCGATAAAATGCTGATAAGTACAGCGCATTAAACTTAAGCTGCCTCTTTAAGCATAAACTCCATATGAATCCCATCCCGTTCGAAAATCGCCTGTATTGCTAAGGCAACAAATTGTTTTTCAGAGTAACCCAATTTTTTCGCAAATTGCTTCGCCTTTTTGGGACTGACGCTTTTACGATTATGCTCTAAATCGCACAGATATTGCCGAGAAACACCCAATTTTTCCGCAAAATCCACTTGATTCATTTCATCACACATACGAATAGACCAGATCAAGTTTCCGAGCGTGAGCTTCTCACCTGAGATTTTTTCAATTTCCGATAATGCATTATTAGTAATCATGTTTATTCACCTCAATTATTGATATTAAATGCACTTCGTTTTGGTTTATCTCTATATAAATCACTCGATAAGCCTTATTCAACCGTATAGAGCGCTGACCAACTCGCTTCCCTTTCAGGGGTTCATCGTGGTATCCAGGAATTTTCCTTGTTTCATCCAGGCCAATTCTGTTAATTAAATCTATCCAAGAGTGTAGCTTCAATACAATATACTGTGGCAATTTTGCCAGGTCTTTCTTAACAGCTGTTAAGTCAATGCAAACTTGCATACCAAGCCTCATTTAAATTATTATACACAAAATTTGGGTACAAAAGCAAACGGTCATTTTCTAGGTGAACAGGAAATTATTAATTTAGATGATATAGGTGGGATTGAAATTTATCGGCATATTATCAGCAATATATCGGCTATTTGAATAAAGACCGTATGCCGATAAAATGCTGATAAGTAGATTTATTTATTTATCTTACCCCTGCGGCCCCAGCATCGTCTCTGGTTTCATGTGCTTCTTAAACTCATCTTCCGTTAAATAACCCAACGCCAAACAAGCTTCCAATAGCGAACTATTATCATGCCAAGCTTTATGTGCCATTTTTGCCGCTTTGTCATAGCCAATAATTGGCGCAAGTGCTGTCACTAACATCAACGAGCGATTGAGTAATTGCTGAATATGCGCTTCATCGGCTTGAATGCCCTGCACGCAATGATGATTGAACATCGTCATCGCATCCGTCAATAAACGAATCGATTGCATCATATTATAAATAATGACCGGTTTAAATACATTTAATTCAAAATTCCCCTGTGAACCAGCAAAACTAATCGCTGCATCATTGCCCATCACTTGCACACAAACCATCGTCATTGCTTCACATTGTGTTGGGTTCACTTTGCCTGGCATGATGGAAGAACCCGGTTCATTGGCAGGCAAAATGAGTTCGCCCAATCCAGAACGCGGGCCCGACCCCATCCAGCGAATATCATTAGCAATCTTCATCAACGCACAAGCCAGCGTTTTTAGCGCACCGCTTGCAAATACTAGCGGCTCGTTGCCAGCAAGTGCTGCAAATTTATTCGGCGCACTGACAAAAGGTAATCCTGTTAATTCAGCAATGCGTTTAGCTGCTTTTTCTGCAAATTGCGGATGGGTATTTAAGCCCGTCCCCACTGCTGTGCCACCCAGCGCTAACGCATACAAAGACGGTAATGTCTTTTCAATATGATCAATACACGCATCTAATTGCGCAACATAACCTGAAAATTCCTGCCCCAGCGTCAACGGCACTGCATCTTGCAAATGCGTGCGGCCAATTTTAATGATGTGTGAAAATGCTTTTTGTTTTTCAGCCAAACCTTCGCGCAATTTTTTAATCGCAGGCAATAATTCTTTAACCATAGCTGTCGCTGCTGCAATATGCATTGCTGTTGGAAAAGTATCGTTAGACGATTGCGAACGGTTAACATCATCATTTGGATGAATCGGCTTTTTACTCCCTTTCTCGCCACCCGCAATCTCAATTGCACGATTGCTAATCACTTCGTTCACATTCATATTGGTTTGCGTACCACTACCTGTTTGCCAAATATGCAATGGAAATTCATGAGGCAGTCGATTATTAATCACTTCATCTGCTGCCTTGACAATTAAAGCCGCTTTTTCTTTAGTTAATAATCCTAACGCCTCATTGGTTTCTGCCGCTGCTTTTTTTAATATGCCAAACGCATGAATAAGCGGTTTAGGCATGGTTTCATCACCAATAGCAAAGTGTTCCAAAGAACGCATGGTTTGCGCGCCCCAATAATGATCAGCAGGTACTTCAATCGTACCCATGCTGTCAGATTCAATACGTATCGTTGACATGATTTATTTCTCCTCAAGACTTTTACTGACTAATTCAAATACATCACTAGATAAAGACGTGTGCAAAAGCGCTTCTAATCGCTCACGCATTAATGCTTGCCGTGCAGCATCATAACGACGCCATTGCGTTAATGGATTCACCATGCGTGCAGCGATTTGTGGATTTAATTGATCTAATTCTCGCACCACATCCGCCAAGAATAAATAACCTTCGCCATTTTTTTGATGGAATACCGTCGGATTACGCCCAAATGCGCCAATTAAAGCATACACTTTATTTGGATTTTTAATATCAAAAGCAGGATGCTTGTATAATGCTTTAATTTGTGACAGTGCGTTTGGCAAATAACAACTGGCTTGAATGGCAAGCCATTTATCAACCACTAATGCATCATGACGATAAGTCTCATAAAATGCTCGCAGCGCCTCTTCTCGTAGCGGCGAATCCAACTGATTCAACCCTGCTAAAGCCACTTGCGTATCCGTCATATTATGTTTTAGCGCTGCTTTAAATTGTGTCATACCCAATTCAGCATAATTAGGTAATAACATTAAATAAGCCAAACAACTGTTTTTAAATTGACGTTGCCCGATTAGCTTCATGTCAAACTTATATTTTTCTGTATGGGTATGATTTGCTTGATAATGCTGATAAAAAACATCAGCAAATTTTTTCGCAATCTCTAATCGTGCAAAAACACGTGCAGCATGGATGTTATCAACTGCAATCGTTTGCATCTGCTCACCAATATACTTTTCAGATGGAAGCGCAAGCATCTCTGATAAAAAGAATAAATCAACAGTGGCTTCTTTTGCTTCTCGCATTAATAAATCAGCATAAATAGCAAGCCAGCCCTCATTCATCTGCAACGCATTACCTTTTTCTATTGATTGCGTTAATTGCAATAATTGCCGCATACTATACTGCTGACCACACTCCCAACGATTAAACGCATCTAGATCATGTTGAAATAAAAAGCGTAAAGCCTCATCTGTGTATGGATAATGCAAAATAATCGGTGCTGAAAAATGTCGCAACAAAGAAGGTGTTGGCTTGGTTGTAACATGTTGAAACACCACTTCTTGCTTTTCTTCTGTTAATAATAACGTATGTTCTAGCCCCTGCATTTTTTGATGTAAAACCAATGGCATCGCTTGACCCGATTGATCTAATAAACCCATTTTAATCGGAATGGTCATCGGTTTTTTGTGTGCTTGATGCGGTGTTGGCGGGCAGGTTTGTGTGAAATGTAAGGTATAAGTTTCTGTGATGTCATCATAATGATCCGTCACTTCCACGCGAGGAGTGCCTGCTTGCGTGTACCATAATCTAAATTGCGCTAAATTCAATCCCGATACATCTTCCATAATTTTCACAAAATCTTCGATAGTTACCGCATGACCATCATGACGTGAAAAGTATAAGTCCATCCCTTTTCTGAAAGTTGTTTTACCTAAAATCGTTTGCAACATACGCAACACTTCTGCGCCTTTATTATAAACGGTTGCCGTATAAAAATTATTAATTTCAATATAAGCATCCGGCCGAACAGGATGCGCTAAAGGGCCAGCATCTTCTGGAAATTGCGTCTCACGCAATGCACGTACGTCATGAATGCGCATCACCGCATGCGACAATTCATCTTCGGTGAATGATTGATCACGAAAAATCGTTAAACCTTCTTTTAAACTCAATTGAAACCAATCACGACAGGTCACACGATTACCGGACCAATTATGAAAATATTCATGACCAATCACGGATAAAATATTAATATAATCATCATCAGTCGCTGTTTCTGGTTTCGCCAATACATATTTCGTATTAAAAATATTAAGTCCTTTATTTTCCATTGCACCCATATTAAAGTCACCAATCGCGACAATCATATAGATATCTAAATCATACTCACGCCCAAAGGTCCCTTCATCCCAACGCATCGCACGTTTCAGCGAATCCATGGCGTGTGTAGCTTGATCCGCAAGACCTTTTTCAACATAAATACGTAAAGCAACTTCATGATTAGATTGGGTGGTGAATTGTGATTCAATTAAATCGAAATCACCTGCAACTAAAGCAAACAAATAACAAGGTTTTTTGAAAGGATCTTCCCAGGTGGCGAAATGACGATTATTGGGTAACTCACCACTTGCAGTTAAATTACCATTAGAAAGTAAATGCGGATATTTTTTATCAGCAGTAATCGTTGTGGTAAATTTAGCCAATACATCGGGATGGTCTAAATAATAGGTAATATGACGAAAGCCTTCTGCTTCGCACTGGGTGCAATAGGTACCACTGGTGTTTGCATAATATAAGCCGCTTAACGCCGTATTTTTTTTAGGATAAATTTTTGTCACGATGTCTAATTGAAAATTCGCTGGCACATGGCGCACGATTAATAATTGATCTGTTACTTCATATTCGTTAGATGTTAGTTCACGACCTTCTAAGTGGATACTAATTAACTCCAACCCTTCGCCATTTAAAATTAAATCTGTCTCATGATGCTTATTGGCACGGACACGTAACGACGAGCGCACCATAGCAAAATCATCAAACAAGTCGACAGATAGATTAATGTCGTCAATCAAATAATGTGGTGCGCGATAATTTTTGAGATAAATAGGTTGATGCGCGATAGTAGACATGTCGGACATGGTGTGATTTCCTTAATAGAATCTGCTAAGATACCGGATTCACCTTACTTTTTCAATTGCCATGCAAACAAACTACGACCAAGCTGAACTCGATCAATTTGCGACGCACGCCCATCACTGGTGGGACCCAAGTGGCCCGCTCAAAACGCTACACCACATCAATCCAACACGTCTCGCTTACATCAAAGAAAAAGTACCACTAGCAGGTAAACAGGTGCTAGATATTGGCTGTGGCGGTGGCTTACTCACAGAAGCCATGGCAGCGGAAGGCGCCATGGTCACCGGCATTGACCTCAACAAAAAATTGATTGAAGTCGCCAAATTGCACTTGTTCGAAAGCCATTATGAGATTCATTATCAAGTGAAAAGTGCAGAAGAAATCGCAGCTGAGCAGCCACAGCAGTTTGATGTCGTCACTTGCCTCGAATTGCTGGAGCATGTGCCAGATCCCAAATCTATCATTAAAGCAGCAAGCCAACTGGTCAAACCTAACGGCCATGTGTTTTTTTCAACAATCAACCGTCATCCCAAGGCCTATTTATTTGCAATTTTAGGTGCAGAATATCTACTGAAATTACTACCCAAACACACGCATGACTATGCAAAGTTTATTCGTCCGAGCGAATTAGTCGCATGGATGCAAGCATATGGTTTGGTTGAGCAAGAAATACGTGGCTTGCACTACCACCCCTTTACCCATCACGTCACATTAAATGACGACGTACATGTCAATTATTTACTTCATGCGAGAAAATCATAATGCAAAAAAAACCAGAGGCGATTTTATTTGATCTTGACGGTACTTTAGTTGATACCGCACCTGATTTATTAGCTGCGATTAATCATCTCCGCCTTTCTTATTCTTTACCTTTATTATCACCGGCAGAAGCGCGCCCTTTAATTAGCTTTGGCTCTAAAACAATTATGAAAGAAGTGCTAGGTGTAGGCGAGGATGATGAACGTTTTCCTATTTTGCGCGAACAACTTTTCAAGTTTTATGATGCACGCTTGGCAAATGAAACCGTTTTTTTCCCCTTTGTAAATGAGGTCATTACCTATTGCAAAGAAAATCAACTGCCTTGGGGTATTGTGACAAATAAATTAACACGACACACCAAGCCTTTGCTGCAACAAATGCCCTTTAGCACGCCGCCTGATTGTGTTGTCTGCGGCGATACCCTAGCCACCTGCAAACCTGATCCCGAGCCTGTGCGTTATGCCTGCAAGTTGTTGGGTAAAGAACCTGCGCAATGCTGGTTTGTTGGCGACTCGATCGCTGACATGCAAGCAAGTCGCGCAGCAGGCACGCGCTCCATTTTAGCTGCTTATGGTTATTTGCCAGAAGATGTCGATATTAATTTATGGCAAGCGGATGCTGTCATTCATTCACCGAAGCAATTACTAGATTTATTATGCTAAAAATCACTGGGCCTGATGCCAGCAAGTTTTTGCAAGGACAACTCACTTGCGATGTCACGCAACTCACTGAAGGCAAAACACAACTCGCTGCTCACTGCAATCGGCAAGGTCGCATTATCAGCTTATTTTATATCATGCTATTTGAAGAGGCTTATTTGCTTATGATGCCACAAGCACTCCTCTCTATCGCAGAAAATGCGTTAAAAAAATATGCCATTTTTTATAAAGTAAAATTAGAAATTATCTCAGAAAGCAAAAATAAGATTGAATCGGATCCTGATCGCTTAAAATCAGGCATTGTCATGATTTATCCAGAGACATCAGAAAAATTTTTACCTCATGAATTAAACTTACCTCAATTAAACGCAGTAAGCTTCAGCAAAGGCTGTTATACAGGTCAAGAAATCATTGCTCGCATGCATTATCGAGGAAAATCTAAGAAAAAGTTGGTTTATGTCACTTTTCATCGTAACACCCCACCTGCACGCGGGGAACAAATAGAAATAAATAAAAAAGCAGCAGAACTAGTCGATGTAGTAAATTTAAATGAAAACAACTATGCCGCATTAGTCTTACAAAACGAGGAGGCAATATGAAAATCACACTCGCGCAAATCAACCCAACTGTCGGCGATTTAGCAGGCAATTTAGCAAAACATTTAGCGGTCGCAAAAGAAGCTGCAAATAATCAAACAGATTTATTAGTATTTCCAGAACTCAGCTTAACTGGCTACCCACCTGAAGATTTATTATTACGCCCTGCGTTTATCCAAGAAGTGGGAGAAAAATTAGCTGAATTTGCAAGCAAAATGCCTAATACAGCTTGCATGATTGGTCACCCTTATCAAGAAAATAATAAGCTATATAATGCTTGCTCTGTCTATCAACATGGGAAATTATTAGCACGATATTATAAACAACATTTACCGAATTATGGTGTATTTGATGAATGCCGTTATTTTACACCTGGCAATACTGCTTGTGTTTTTACCCTGAATCACATCAAAATTGGGTTAATTATTTGTGAAGATATTTGGGTTGACGATACTTTGCAACAAGCGGTTAAACAAGGTGCACAGTTAGTGGTCATTCCAAATGCTTCGCCTTATGAAACAGATAAGCATCAGCGTCGTATTGAATTATTATCACATCGTGCTAAAACACATAAAATCCCCTTGTTTTATTGCAATTTAATTGGTGGACAAGATGAGCTGGTGTTTGATGGGGATTCGATGGTATTTAATCAAGAAGGCATGCTCGTACAGCACGCAGGTGTTTTTACTGAATCTCAATTATCTGTTGATATCACTCAACTCACCACTCCTCAAAACACTGTGACTTACCCAGCAAAAATTAAAACCATCTATGATGCTTTAATGTTGGGCTTACGTGATTATGTTAAAAAAAATGGTTTTTCTGGTGTGTTAATCGGTTTATCTGGCGGTATTGATTCTGCTTTAACACTTGCAATCGCTGTCGATGCTTTAGGGAGAGATCAAGTCAAAGCCATTTTCATGCCCTCACGTTACACAGCAACGATCAGCGATGAAGATACGCAAATTTTAGCGAAAAACTTAAATGTCACACTTGAAACATATTCCATTGAACCTGCCTACCATACTTTTCTCTCTATGTTACCTGCCATCACTGGCATAACAACAGAAAATATTCAAGCGCGCTGTCGCGCCATTTTATTAATGGCTTTATCAAATCAATCTGGTTTTCTAGTGCTAACCACCGGTAATCGCAGTGAACTTGCTGTCGGTTATTGCACTTTATATGGCGATATGGCAGGCGCATTTGCCGTATTAAAAGATGTATTTAAAACAGAAGTGTATGCATTAGCCCGCTATCGCAATCAACTCAATTCTGTCATTCCAGAAAGAATCATCACCCGCGCGCCGAGTGCAGAACTGAGCTACGATCAGCGCGATGAAGATTCACTCGCTCCCTATCCTGTTTTAGATGATATTTTAGCGAGATATTTAAACCAGCATCAAAGTAAACGCGGCATCATAGCAGCGGGTCACGCCCCTGCTTTAGTTGAAAAAATCATACAGCTCGTGCGCAACAGTGAATATAAACGCCGTCAAAGTGCGATTGGTCCGCACATTAACCATCATTCTTTTGGCAAAGACTGGCGCTATCCGATTACCAATAGATATTAAGTCGTTTTCGTATCTAAGTGCACGCGTAACGCATCAATATCTGACGGTGTATCTGGATAGTTAAGTTGCAACACGCGCATAGCGTCATTGGCTTGTTGATTGAGGCCAAGGGCGTGATAGGATTTCGCCATGATAATCAAACCATCCTGCACGGTTGGCGCACCTTGAAAATGCGCAACTAAATCAGATGCACGATCCGCTGCAGCAACATAAGCACCTCGTTCATAATAATATTCCGCAATATGCGCTTCATGATCCGCCAAAATATTGCGTAGATAAATCATGTATTGATGTGCTGCTGGTGCGTATTCGCTTTCTGGGAAATGTGTCACGACTTCGTTGAAATCACTATAAGATGTTTCAATTTGCACCAAATCCCGCTTGGCTAAATCAAGCGAAAACCAGCGTTCTAAGATGCCTAAATTTTGATAATAATTGGAAATACCCCGCATATAATAGGCATAATCCAAATCAGGACCCACCGGATGCATGTGGATATAATGGTCAGCCATAGCGGTTGCGAGCGTATAGTCTTCTCGCTGATAGTAGGCATAAATGAGACCCAACTCCGCATTCCCCGTTTCTTCACCATACGGATACTGAACCTCCAACGCTTCAAAACGCTTAATCGCCTCGTTGTAACTTCTTTTGTGCAAGGCGGTGAGCCCTTTCGCATAAATCTCCTGTGGCGATTCATCAAGGTACGCATTGGCGGGATCAGGTGCTTTCGCACAACTTGTCAATCCGCCTAATAAGAGAGCAGCAATAGCACTTAACGCAAGAATCTTTTTCATGTTTCGATGGCCTTATTGAAAATCTTAAAACAGCTGATGCATTGTAAACGAATTTCTGTCATGATTCACCGTCATGATAAACCTTACGCTCACTATCCCCAACACCCTCAGCAACCAGCGCCTCGATCAAGCGCTGGCGCAGTTGCTGCCCGACCATTCGCGCACGGAAATCAATCATTGGATTACCACCGGCGG
>Ga0207129_1079_pt1 | contig 19920 bp, 14 predicted proteins | sample Alteio_BWMinHeat_15_FD_153517 | JGI IMG/M metagenome (GOLD analysis project Ga0207129, IMG submission 153517) | Enriched cells from forest soil in Barre Woods Harvard Forest LTER site, Petersham, Massachusetts, United States -... | ecosystem: Environmental > Terrestrial > Soil > Temperate forest >... | reverse complement strand
ATTCGCAACGGTCAGGCTACCGCCTAACACGCCATTCACCGCCAATGTCCCTGCATTCACTGTGCTGCTGCCAGCAAAAGTGCTGCTATTGCCCGTGAGATTAAGTACACCACTGCCGGTTTCAATGAACTGGCCTGTGCCTGTGAGATTACCAGCATAGGTGGTGTTGGTACTTTGATTGACGGTAAAAGTAGCACTGCCTAAGTTCACCGTACCGCCTGTGCCTGACAACTGTGAGGCAGTGAGGTTGAAGTTATTGAGATCTAATATCCCACCGTTCACGGTATAAGCCGTATTATTTGACAGTGCGCCTGCATTACCCGCTTGCAGAATCCCCGCATTCACTACCCAAGGAGTAGAAACAGTAGTGACACCTGTCAATACCCACGTGCTAGGGTCAATTTTTTCAAAGCCAGAGAAGTTCTGATATTGCATGCCAAGACTAGACACATTAAACGTCGCATTGGTCGCACCGCCTAAAATTAGCGTGTTAACCGTACCTGCATCGCCGACCACATTGCCATTGATCGTGAAGCCTGCTTGCAGTTCTAGGCTGTTCGTGCCACTAGTGAATTCGATCGCATCCGCTTGGCTAGTGGTACTGCCACCGGTAAAACCACCATTGATCGTGCCACTATCAACAATCGCAACATCCGCGCTCATTACACCTTCGCCGCCGGCTCCAGGCAGGCCATGATTCCCGGTTACGCCTCCCAACCCACCATTACCACCTTGAATCGTACCTGCATTAATGAGCGTGCCACCATCTAACATCACAATGCCACCGCCACCTTGGCCGCCATTGCCGCTAGTAGCACTACTGTCGCCACCGTTGCCTCCTACGCCACCGATTGCTGCTGCACTTGCATTAAGCGTAAAAATGAGGTTCGACGGTGAAACAACAACGCCATAGCCTCCTGCACCACCGCCACCACCACCGCCACTGCCACCTCCCATTCCAGGGCCACCGCCGCCGCCACCAGTCCCTCCAATACCACCACGACTGATACCATTTAAAGTGATCGATGAGAGAGATGAAGCTGTCACCACCGTTCCGATACCACCAGCACCACCACCACCGCCACCACCACTGGTACCTCCATTTCCCCCAGAACCAGCACCACCCGCAGTAACTGAACCACAGGTAGCACTCGAACATATCGCACCAATAGCACCAGCAAGGCCACCAAAACCATGGCCAATCGTGTTATTAGCACCATTGCTCCCACCAGTGATGCTATACCCCGCAGTCGTGACCACAATACCACCCCCATTACCACCACTCCCGCCACCGGCAAAACCAGCACCACCCGCTCCTCCTGCACCGCTACTGAACGCAGAAGTGCTTGCAAGCAGCGCGCTTGCAAGTAAAGTGTAACGTAGTAGTTTGGGGGTATTCTTTTTCATAGCGGCAAGTCCTTTTTGATGAAGACAAAAAGCAAGCTTATGCCTGCGCGTAGATCAATGCAATCCGAAAACAAAAAAACGCCCAACTAGTGTACCTAATTGGGCGTTTTAGAGAAACGCGGACGTTATTGCTTTACTTCGCAGTTGCCCCCGACAAGGCTGCGGCACCTCCGCGGCGGTCTAAGTGGTGCGTGAGGCCAGTACCGGCGGGGATGAGGCGGCCGACGATGACGTTTTCTTTCAAGCCACGGAGTTCATCCAATTTACCGCCAACAGCAGCTTCGGTTAGCACGCGGGTGGTTTCTTGGAATGAGGCGGCGGAGATGAAGGATTCCGTCGACAGTGACGCTTTGGTGATACCGAGTAAGATGGATTCGTAGCGTATGGGGACTTTATTGTCCTTCACTAGCCGTCTGTTTGCTTCACGTAAGGCGGAGAGTTCTAGCTGCTCGCCCTTGATAAAGGAAGAGTCGCCAGGATTCAGCACCATCACTTTGCGTAACATTTGACGAATGATCACTTCGATGTGTTTGTCATTGATCTTCACCCCTTGTAAGCGGTATACGTCTTGAATTTCATTGACTAAGTAATTCGCCAAGGCATTTACCCCTAACAAACGCAAAACATCATGCGGATTCAGTGGTCCTTCAACGATTATTTCGCCGCGCTCAACATGTTCGCCTTCAAACACGTTAACATGACGCCATTTTGGAATCAGTTCTTCGTGCACATCGCCTGTTGTTGAGGTAATCATCAAGCGGCGTTTGCCTTTGGTTTCTTTACCAAAACTCACTAATCCTGATATTTCTGCCAAGATTGCGGAATCTTTTGGTCGACGTGCTTCGAAAAGATCAGCAACGCGTGGCAAACCGCCCGTAATATCGCGTGTTTTTGAGGTTTCTTGCGGGATACGGGCTAACACATCACCTGCCTTCACCGTAGCGCCATCAGCAACATTGATGATCGCATCCGCCGGCAAGAAGTATTGTGCGAGCAAATTGGTACCAGGGAGATATAAGTCTTCACCCTTATCATCGATTAATTTAATCAATGGTTTCAGATCGCGCCCGGTTGAACCCCGTTGCTTTTGATCAGTAACCACAATACTGGTTAATCCCGTTAGCTCATCGACTTGCTTATTCATGGTGACACCATCAAGCAAATCGACAAACTTGACTTGCCCAGCCACTTCAGTGATCACCGGGTGACTATGTGGATCCCAATTAGCGACCATGGCACCCGCTGCGGCCGTTTCACCTTCTTTGACATTCAATTCTGCGCCATAGGGAATCTTATAGCGTTCACGTTCGCGACCATGCTCATCTTGCACCGCCAAGGTCCCTGAACGTGAGGCAACAATGTATTTGCTATCTTGACGCTCGATCAATTTTACATTGTGTAGCTTAATCCGGCCTTGGAATTTAATTTGGACATTATTGACTGCTGTCGTTCGTGATGCTGCACCCCCGATGTGGAAGGTACGCATGGTAAGCTGCGTGCCTGGTTCGCCGATGGACTGCGCAGCAATCACCCCTACCGCTTCGCCAATATTCACACGATGACCACGCGCGAGATCGCGCCCGTAGCAGGCTGCGCACACGCCGTAACGTGATTCGCACGCAATGGGGGTGCGCACCAGCACTTCATCGATCGTGATAGCTTCTAATTTCTTAATCCACTGTTCATCAAGCAACGTGCCTTGCGGAATCACCACTTTATCGCTATGCGGATCATAAATATCTTGCGCGACCACTCGACCTAATACACGTTCGCGTAACGGTTCGACCACATCGCCGCCTTCAATGAGTGGTGTGACGAGAATGCCTTGCGAAGTGCCGCAATCATCTTCAAACACCACTAAATCTTGTGCCACATCCACCAGACGGCGAGTGAGGTAACCCGAGTTTGCAGTCTTTAACGCCGTATCGGCTAAGCCTTTACGCGCACCGTGCGTGGAAATAAAGTATTGCGAGACGTTCAAGCCTTCACGGAAGTTTGCCGTAATAGGCGTTTCGATAATGCTGCCATCCGGTTTTGTCATCAAGCCACGCATACCAGCGAGCTGTCTGATCTGTGCTGCGGAACCTCGCGCACCGGAATCGGCCATCATGTAAATGGAGTTGAAGGATTCTTGCTTGACGTTCACACCTTCTTTATTTTTCACCATGTTAGCAGAGAGCTCTTCCATCATGGCTTGTGCCACTAAGTCATTGGTACGCGACCAAATATCGACGACTTTGTTATAACGCTCACCTTGTGTCACCAGCCCCGAAGCAAATTGCGATTGAATCTTCTTCACTTCTTCTTCCGCTTGCTCAATGATGCTGGTTTTGCGTTCAGGAATGACAAGATCATTGACACCAATTGACACACCTGATTTGGTTGCATAATCAAAACCGGTATACATCAGATGGTCCGCAAACATCACGGTTGCTTTCAAGCCTAATTGACGATAAGCCGTATCAATCAAGTTCGATAGCGTGCGCTTATTCATCGTCATATTGATTAAGTCGAAAGCAAGGCCCTTCGGTAGAATTTCTGACAAAATCGCGCGACCGACGGTGGTTTCAACCAAATGGATTTGTTCTTTGAATTCACCCGTCTTCTCATCGCGTGGATAGGATTTAATCCGTGCCCGAATCTTAGCATGCAAATCAACCACGCCATTTTCATACGCACGATGCACTTCTGCGACATCAGCAAAGACCATGCCTTCGCCGCGCGCATTCACGCGTGAACGCGTGAGATAGTACATGCCGAGCACCACGTCTTGCGTTGGCACAATCACCGGTTCGCCATTAGCTGGCGAGAGCACGTTATTGGTCGACATCATCAGCGATCGCGCTTCTAGCTGTGATTCCAGCGATAATGGCACGTGTACCGCCATTTGGTCACCGTCAAAGTCAGCGTTATACGCGGTACAGACCAGCGGGTGCAGCTGAATCGCCTTACCTTCAATTAAAACCGGCTCAAATGCTTGAATCCCTAATCGATGCAAAGTTGGTGCACGGTTTAACATCACCGGATGCTCGCGAATCACGCGAGCCAAGATATCCCAAACCACGGGCTCTTCACGCTCCACCATTTTCTTCGCGGCCTTAATCGTCGGTGCTAAATCCATCGATTGCAGACGGCTATAAATAAAGGGTTTGAATAATTCGAGGGCCATTTTCTTTGGCAAGCCACATTGATGCAGCCTGAGTGTTGGACCGACCACAATCACGGAACGACCAGAGTAATCGACACGTTTACCGAGCAAGTTTTGACGGAAGCGGCCTTGTTTACCTTTGATCATGTCAGCTAATGATTTCAACGGTCGCTTGTTGGAACCGGTAATCGCCCGTCCGCGTCGACCATTATCAAGCAAGGCATCGACTGATTCTTGCAACATACGTTTTTCATTGCGCACGATAATATCTGGCGCATTTAATTCAAGCAGACGTTTCAAACGATTGTTACGGTTGATCACACGACGATAAAGATCATTCAGATCAGACGTCGCAAATCGACCGGCGTCAAGTGGCACCAGCGGACGTAAGTCAGGTGGCAAGACTGGCAAGACATTCAAGATCATCCATTCTGGCTTATTACCCGATTCCAAAAACGCTTCCATTAATTTCAGTCGTTTAGAGAGTTTCTTGTGTCGCGCTTCAGAGGTGACTTTGGTTAATTCTTCACGAATGCGTGGCACTTCAACTTCGAGGTTAATCGCCTTCAATAAGTCTTGAATAGCATCCGCACCCATTTTGGCTTCAAATTCATCGCCATGCTCTTCAATCGCATCGTAATACGCTTCTTCAGACAACAGCTGACCCTTTTCAAGCTGCGTCATACCAGGATCGGTAACGACGAAGGCTTCGAAATACAGTACGCGTTCAAGATCACGCAACGTCATGTCGAGCAGCAAGCCAATACGAGAAGGTAGTGAGCGCAAGAACCAGATGTGCGCGACTGGGCTTGCGAGTTCGATGTGGCCCATGCGATCGCGACGCACGCGTGACAACGTGACTTCGACGCCGCATTTTTCGCAGATCACGCCACGGTGTTTGAGACGCTTATATTTGCCGCAAAGGCATTCGTAATCTTTGACCGGGCCGAAAATCTTCGCGCAGAATAAGCCATCGCGCTCGGGTTTGAACGTACGATAGTTGATGGTTTCAGGCTTTCTCACCTCACCATACGACCAAGAAAGTATCTCTTCTGGTGAGGGTAGGCTGATACGGATACCGTCGAATTCTTGCGGCTGACCTTGTTTTTTAGCTAAATGCGATAAATTGTCCAAGACAAACCCCCTATCAATCAAAGTCAATATTAATTGCCAACGAGCGAATTTCTTTCACCAACACATTAAACGCTTCTGGCATGGTGGACTCCATGTAGTGCTCACTGTCCACGATATTTTTGTACATCTTGGTACGACCAGTGACGTCATCTGACTTCACCGTCAACATTTCTTGCAATGTATAAGCCGCGCCATAAGCTTCCAGCGCCCAGACTTCCATTTCCCCAAAACGTTGGCCACCAAACTGCGCCTTACCACCCAACGGCTGCTGCGTGACTAAGCTATACGAGCCGGTTGAACGGGCATGCATCTTGTCATCGACCAAGTGGTTCAACTTCATGATGTACATGTAACCAACCGTAATCGGACGCTCAAATGCCTCGCCAGTACGACCGTCAGTCAAGGTCGCTTGCCCTGCTTCAGGTAGGCCAGCCAGCTCGAGCATGGTTTTGATTTCTGCTTCATGCGCACCATCGAACACAGGTGTGGCAAAAGGCACGCCTTCACGCAAGTTATCCGCGAGCACCAGCACTTCATCATCACTTAACTCTGTTAGCGATTCTTTATGCTTGCCCACGCTATAAATCGTGTTTAAAAACTGACGAATCTGCTTAGGCGATTGCGCCGTATCGACAAGTTCGCCAATCTTGCGGCCTAACTCTTTCGACGCCCAGCCCAAGTGGGTTTCAAGCACCTGCCCCACGTTCATCCGCGACGGCACGCCGAGTGGATTCAACACGATATCGACCGGTCGGCCATCCGCCATATGCGGCATGTCTTCGACTGGCACAATCATGGAGATGACACCCTTGTTACCGTGACGGCCAGCCATCTTATCGCCTGGCTGCACGCGACGTTTCACCGCCAAGAACACTTTCACGATCTTCAACACGCCTGGGGTTAAATCATCGCTTTGCGTAATTTTTAAACGCTTCGCTTCAAAGGCTTTTTCGAAATCCAAACGCACTTGTTTGAGCTGTTTATGTGCTGCTTCCAGCTGCTTACTCGCCACTTCTTCTTTCAGCGAAATATCAAACCAGCGTTCGCGTGATAAATCAGTCAAGTAATCTTGGGTAATCGCGCTACCTTTTTTGAGCTTATTCGGCCCACCTTCTGCAACACAGGTTAACAATAATTTTTCAACGCGCGAGAAAATATCATTCTCTTTAATCCGCATTTCATCGCTTAAATCTTGTTTGACAGTCGCAAGTTCGTTTTTCTCGATTTCCAACACGCGCGCATCTTTTTTCACACCTTCACGGGTGAACACATGCACATCAATCACCGTCCCTTCCATACCAGCTGGCACGCGTAGGGAGGTATCTTTGACATCCGATGCTTTTTCACCAAAAATCGCACGTAGTAATTTTTCTTCTGGCGTCAGTTGCGTTTCACCTTTGGGTGTTACTTTGCCGACCAAAATATCGCCAGAACCCACTTCTGCGCCAATATACACCACACCACATTCATCTAGCTTAGATAGCGCGCCTTCACTCACATTGGGGATATCACCCGTGATTTCTTCTGGTCCCAATTTCGTATCACGCGAAATACAAGTTAATTCTTCAATGTGGATACTGGTGAAGCGATCATCTTGCACCACTCTTTCTGAAATCAAAATCGAGTCTTCGAAGTTGTAACCATGCCATGGCATAAAGGCAACCAGTAAATTTTGGCCCAAGGCTAATTCGCCCATGTCCGTTGATTGACCATCAGCCAAGACGTCACCTTTCGCAATCTGCTCGCCTTTTTGCACCAAAGGACGCTGATTGATACACGTATCTTGGTTGGTTCGTGTGTATTTGGTGAGATTATAAATATCAACACCGGTACTGCCAGGTTCGGCTTCATTATCATTCGCACGGACCACAATACGCGAGGCATCGACATAATCGACCACCCCACCTCGATTGGCGACAACGGTTACGCCTGAATCTTTGGCGACTAAATGCTCAATACCGGTTCCGACTAACGGTTTTTCTGTCTTCAACGTCGGCACAGCTTGACGTTGCATGTTCGAACCCATCAAGGCACGGTTCGCGTCATCGTGTTCTAAGAAGGGAATGAGCGCTGCCGCAACGGACACAATTTGCTTTGGCGACACGTCCATAAACTGCACGCGATCAGGCGTTGAGAAGGTGAATTCATTTTTATGACGCACCAACACCAAGCTATCCGTCAATTTGCGTTTTTCATCGACTGCAGCATTGGCCTGAGCGATGATGTAATCGGCTTCTTCAATTGCAGAAAGATAGATCACTTCATCAGTGACTTTACCGTCAATCACTTTTTGATAGGGCGTTTCTAGGAAACCATATTCATTGGTTTGCGCATACATAGCGAGCGAGTTAATCAACCCGATATTCGGTCCTTCCGGCGTTTCAATCGGACAGACACGACCATAGTGCGTTGGATGGACGTCGCGCACTTCAAACCCTGCACGATCACGCGACAGACCACCAGGCCCAAGCGCTGACACGCGACGTTTGTGCGTGATTTCAGCGAGTGGGTTGTTTTGATCCATGAATTGTGACAATTGGCTTGAACCAAAAAATTCTTTAACCGCTGCTGAAATCGGCTTCGCATTGATCACATCTTGCGGCATGATGCTATCAGCATCGGGCAAACTTAATCTTTCTTTGACCGCTCGCTCAACACGCACCAGGCCAATGCGGAATTGATTTTCCGTCATTTCACCCACGCAACGCACGCGACGGTTACCTAAGTGATCGATATCATCAACCGTATCTTCACCATTACGAATCTTAATCAAGACCTTCAACACATCCAAAATATCTTCTTTGGATAACACGCCTGAGCCTTCAATTTCGGTACGGCCCACACGGCGATTGAGTTTCATTCGGCCGACATCGGATAAGTCATATCGCTCAGCAGTAAAAAAGAGATTTTTAAACAAGGTTTCAGCCGCATCTTTGGTCGGTGGCTCGCCAGGACGCATCATGCGATAAATTTCGACCAAGGCATCTTGGGCATTGGTGGTTGAGTCGATACGCAAGGTATCAGACATGTAAGGACCACGGTCGATGTCATTGATATAAAGCGTCTCGAATGACTTAATGCCGGAATCAAACAAGGCTTTGACCACCTCTCCCGTCACAATATCATTGGCATTGGCAATCACTTCGCCGGTTTCAGGATTGATCAGCGGCTTGGCCAATACTTTGCCTAACACATAATCGATAGGCACTTCGAGGGTATTAATTTCTGCTTTTTCAAGCTGTGCAATATGACGAGCCGTAATGCGGCGACCTTTTTCGATAATCACCTTGCCTGCTTTTTTCACTTCAAACGTAGCAATTTCACCGCGCAGCCGTTCAGAGACCAAATGCAGCACGAATTTGCCATCTTTGATATCAAACGTATTGTTTTCAAAGAAAGTTTCGAGAATTTCTTCGACCGTCATCCCCAATGCGCGTAACAAAATCGTGACCGGCAGCTTGCGACGACGGTCAATACGGCAGTGGATGCAATCTTTTGGATCAAATTCAAAATCTAACCATGAACCACGATAGGGAATGATGCGTGCAGAAAAAAGCAGTTTGCCGGATGAATGCGTTTTGCCTTTATCATGCTCGTAAAACACACCAGGCGAACGATGCAGCTGTGACACCACCACACGTTCAGTGCCATTGATCACGAACGTGCCGTTTTCAGTCATTAACGGCACTTCGCCCATGTACACTTCTTGTTCTTTCACATCTTTAATCACACGCGAGGTACTGGCTTCCGCTTCGCGATCGTAGTGCACCAAACGCAACACCACACGCAAAGGCGCCGCATAGGTCAGCCCTCGCATAATCGATTCTTTGACGTCAAAAATCGGCTCACCCAGCCGATAACTGACATATTCAAGGGCAGCATAGCCCGATAAACTGGTAATCGGGAAAACCGAGGAGAACACGCCATGCAAACCACCCGTGCCGAGCTTGCCCTTTTCACCTTTTGCTTCTAAAAACGCACGATACGATGCTTTCTGCATCGCGAGCAAAGAAGGGACAGCAATAGCGCTCTGGATTTTGCCGAAACTTTTACGAATTCGCCTTTTTTCAGTATACGAGTAGAGTGGTGTACTCATGGGTGGTCCTCGAGAGCAAAACAAAGAAAGACCGGTAATGTATTTATTACCGGCCGTGGAGCAAAAAGACTAAAACAAGAAAGAGACTACTTCACTTCAACTGTCGCGCCAGCGTCTTCAAGTTTCTTCTTCAGTTCGTCTGCTTGTGCTTTAGGCAGATTTTCTTTGACGGCTTTAGGTGCGCCTTCAACTAAATCTTTGGCTTCTTTCAAGCCGAGCCCAGTGATTTCACGTACGACTTTAATCACGTTGATCTTGTTTTCGCCTGCTTTTGCCAAGATGACATTGAACTCTGTCTTCTCTTCAACAGGTGCAGCAGCGGCGGCAGGGCCTGCAACGGCAACGGCAGCAGCGGCGGAAACGCCAAACTTATCTTCCATCATCTTGATTAATTCAACGACATCCATCACGCTCATCTGCGAAATGCTTTCCAAAATGTCTTCTTTTGTTGCCATGTTAACTCTCCAACAATTTTTAAAAATAATTTAACTTACAGTGACTTTGTGCTTAAGCCGCTTCTTTCATATCGCGAAAGGCTGCAAAAGTACGTACCAATTTGCCATGTGGTGCCGCCAGTGTGCGCACGAACTTCGTAATCGGCGCTTGCATGACAGACATGAGCTGCGAAATTGCTTCATCACGCGTCGGCAAGCTTGCCAAGCGATCGAGACCCGAAGCCGGTAAGCATTGGCCATCTATCGCCAAGGCCTTCACCTTCAACTTGTCGTTATCTTTAGCAAACCCTTTGATGATGCGTGCCGCAGCGCCAGGTTCTTCCTTAGAGAAAGCCAAAATTAATGGCCCCACTAATTCAGGCTGGATACAAGCAAAATTCGTCCCCTCCATCGCCCGTCGCGCCAAGGTATTGCGCACAACGCGCATATACACACCGGCTTTACGCGACAACGTGCGGAGCTCGGACAGCTGAGCGACGGTTAATCCCGCATACTCGGCTGCTACCAGAGACGAAGACTGACTTGCAACGCTTGCAACTTCAGCAACAATGGCTTTTTTATCTTCTAACTTCATTACCACTTTCCACCTCCAACATCTACGTAGGCAAGTTTAAGCTTTCGCACCTACGGTCTCTGACAGGGGTGGCAAAGCCACCGCCACATCAAACCTTCTCATTAATTAATCCAGCGAGGACACATCCAGCGGGATCCCAGGACCCATGGTGGTCGACAACGTCAACTTCTTGAAATAAACACCCTTAGCGCTGGTCGGCTTTGCTTTTTTAAGCGCAGCATAAATCGCCGCTAAGTTTTCAGCGAGCTGCGCATAGGTAAAGTCATTTTTGCCGATCGGGCAGTGTATCACACCTGCTTTATCCGTGCGATAGCGCACTTGACCCATCTTTGCATTCTTCACCGCACCCGCAACATCCATCGTGACTGTGCCATCTTTGGGGTTTGGCATCATCCCACGCGGGCCTAAAATCTGACCTAACTGACCGACAACACGCATGGAAGCTGGCATGGCAATCACCATGTCAAAGTCCATCTTGCCGGCTTTGATCTGTTCAGCCAAATCTTCCATCCCGACGAGATCCGCGCCGGCTTTCAGTGCTTCGTCTGCTGCTGCAGCTGGCGCAAACACCGCCACACGCACGGTGCGACCCGTGCCATGCGGCAACACAACCGAGCCACGCACGACTTGATCCGATTTACGCGGATCAACGCCTAGGTTAAACGCAACATCGACGCTTTCGCGAAACTTTCTTTTTGGCAATTTCGCCAACAATTCTACTGCTTCTTGCAAAGCATATAACTTACTTGGCTTAATCAAGCCATTGATCGCACGATCAAATTTTGTTGCTGCAGCCATGATTACATCCCCTCCACATCAATACCCATACTACGGGCACTACCCGCAATCGAACGCATCGCCGCTTCCAAAGTCGCCGCACTTAAGTCGGACATTTTGGTTTTCGCAATCGATTCCACTTGCGCACGGGTGAGTTTGGCTACTTTCGTGGCCTTGGGATTGCTGCTGCCTTTTTGTACCTGCGCAACTTCTTTAATTAAATAGGTCGCTGGTGGGGTTTTGATGATAAAGGTAAACGACTTATCTTCATAAACGGTAATCACGACAGGGAGCGTTTTGCCTTGCTTATCAGGCGTTTGCGTTTGCGCATTGAACGCTTTGCAGAACTCCATGATGTTAACACCCTGCTGACCCAGCGCTGGACCAACTGGGGGCGATGGATTGGCTGCGCCACCTTTGATTTGTAACTTAACGTAACCCTTAATCTTTTTCTTGGATCGTGTTGCTGACATAACTTACCTCTTTTAAAATGGGTACTAACGCCTTACGGCTCCCCTTACGCTTTATCGACTTGATCAAACTGCAACTCAACCGGCGTCGAACGACCAAAAATAAGCACAGCCACACGTAAGCGGCTCTTCTCGTAATTGACTTCTTCGACCACGCCATTGAAATCCGCAAACGGCCCATCGGCCACGCGCACCACTTCGCCCACTTCAAACAGCACTTTGGGTTTGGGCTTTTCGTTACTATCTTGCACGCGATTCAAAATCGCATCGACTTCTTTTGGTGAAATAGGTGTTGGTTTTTCAGGTGTCTCTTTTGTGCTACCAATAAACCCCACTACCTTCGGTATATTCCGCACCAAATGCCAAGTTTGTTCATCCATCTCCATCTCGACTAATACATAGCCGGGGAAAAACTTGCGCTCTGTCTTTCTTTTTTGACCACTGCGCAACTCAACCACATCTTCTGTCGGGACTAAAATTTGCCCAAACTTGGCTTCTAATTCTTCATCGCGATGAATGCGGTCTTTGAGTGCATCCATGACCGTCTTCTCACAGCCCGCACGTGCTTGCACCACATACCAACGCTTCGCCATTACCCAACCCTCTTAACCACGCTGACCGGTCAGCGAACCAATCAACCAAACCAACACGCCATCTAGCCCCCAGAGTACCAGAGCCAGCACCACCACCATTGCCACTACCACGAGCGCAGTCTGCAGCGTCTCTTGACGCGTCGGCCATACGACCTTACGCAGTTCGGCACGCGCATTTTTGAAAAAAGCAAAAAGCCGCATTAGCTTCTCTCGCCAACTCGCGCGCTTCTGCCCCGCATTTGCTTTTAAACTCATCGTGTTAGATTTCATAGTCAAATTAATCAAAAAAAAATAATCAGGCCAGGAGGGTCTCGAACCCCCAACCTGCGGTTTTGGAGACCGCCGCTCTGCCAATTGAGCTACTGGCCTAAACGTTTTTACAGCCCACAACCGGATTTGAACCGGTGACCTCTTCCTTACCAAGGAAGTGCTCTACCGACTGAGCTATGTGGGCACGAAAACCACCAGCGGGTGATGGGAATCGAACCCACGCTATCAGCTTGGAAGGCTGAAGTTCTACCATTGAACTACACCCGCAACCATTAAAAAATCGCGCTGGAGGGGGAAGGATTCGAACCTTCGAAGGCGTAAGCCGTCAGATTTACAGTCTGATCCCTTTGGCCGCTCGGGAACCCCTCCGCAAAAAACCGAACGTGGATTCTCCTTCATATGACACATAATGTCAATGAACTATCGCAAAAAATTTGCTATAGTAGCCGACCAGCCGCAGAAAACAACCAAAATAGCCGCCATGACGCCACCTACTACACTATTTCGCTTCTTATTCCATTTCGCTAAGCAGCAATGGCTTAAATTCAGCATCATCATTTTCTCTTTTATCGTCTGGGCCGTCAGCGACACCTTTTTCCCCTATTTTCTACGCCGTATCATCGACCATATCAGCAATTTTCAAGGCGCACGAGCAGGCATTTATGCTGCAATCAGCGGCACATTGGTTTTGGTCGTTTTATTTTGGGTGATGAGCGAGTTTTTCATGCGCCTTGAAGGCATCCTGCAAATTTATGCCTTCCCCACCTTCCGCGCGCAAATTCGCGATGCCGTCTTCAAGCACGTCCTCGCCCACTCGCACGATTATTTCGCCACGCACTTCTCCGGCAATCTCGCTAAAAAATTAAGCGATCTCGCAACGAGCGCCGAATCCGTCATGGAAATCATCAGCTTCCAATTTGTGACTGCCGGCACGGGAGCCGTAATTGTGCTCGTCATGATGTATTTAACCAGCCCACTCTTTGCCTGGCTATTAATCGCCTGGCTCGCTTTACACCTCATCATCACTTTTATTTTTTTCCGCTTTGCCAATCGATTAGCTGCCACACACGCTGATGCCGTCTCAACCCTAAGCGGCAAAATTGTCGATGCCTTCACCAATATTTTAACCGTGCGCTTATTCGCCCGTGAAAAATTTGAATCGACTTATTTAAATCAATATCAAGATGATGAAATCAAAAAAGCCAAACGGGCGAAATGGATGCTTGAAATCATGCGCATTGGTCTCGGCTTAAATGGCTTATTCTTAATTTTTGGTATGATTTTTCTTTTATTACATGGCTGGGTACAGCATTGGATTAATATTGGCGACTTCACACAAATTTTAATGCAAGCCTTTTGGTTATTAGGTTGGATGTGGTACATCAGTTTTCAATTAAGCATTTTCTCGCGCGAAACCGGTACCATCGATGATGCGTTGCATTTAATCCGCAAAGCCCATGATTTGCAAGATCAAACCAATGCAGCCGATCTCATGATTCATGCTGGTGAAATTAAATTCGATCATGTGTATTTTCATTATCATCGCCGCGCAGGGGTATTTAATAATTTAACGCTGACGATACCTGCTGGCAAAAAAATGGGCTTAGTGGGCTTTTCAGGCTCTGGCAAATCAACTTTCGTCAATCTGATTTTACGCTTTTATGATATTCAATCTGGACAAATTTTAATTGATGGACAAAATATTGCGAATGTCACACAAACGTCACTACGCGATCATATTGCGATGATCCCGCAAGATCCTACGCTTTTTCATCGCACCCTCATGGAAAATATTCGCTATGGCCGCTTGGATGCCACAGATGAAGAAGTCATCCATGCTGCAAAACTCGCCCACTGCGATCAATTTATTCAAAGCTTAGATGAGGGCTACCAATCCTTAGTTGGTGAACGCGGCGTCAAACTATCGGGCGGCCAACGACAACGCATTGCCATTGCGCGCGCGATCTTAAAAAACGCGCCTATTCTCATTTTAGATGAAGCCACCTCTTCACTGGATACGGTCACCGAAAAATTAATACAAGATAGCTTAAACACCTTAATGCACGACAAAACAACCATTGTGATTGCACATCGTCTATCAACCTTGGCTGATATGGATATGATTTTGGTGTTTAAAGATGGCGCGGTGGTTGAAAGTGGTACGAAGGAGACATTGCTACAAACCAACGGGCATTTTGCGATGCTTTGGAATATGCAGACGGATGGGTTTTTGCCAGGGGGTGAGTAATTATCGCCTATTAATCAAGATCAGCTTTAATTGACTCGACCTCTGCAACAGTAAGCCCAGTATCTTCAGCCACAATCTCGACAGATACACCACGCTTAAGTTGCTTTTTGGCTATTTCTCGCCCTTTTTCTTCTCTGGCTTTTTCAGCTGCTTTTTTCAATGCAGCATCTTCATCACGCAGCCATTTCAAGCGTGCCTCATAAATCTCTCGTTCTTCTTTATCAAAAAAGAGCATGCTTAAGCTATGAAAGGCTTTTTCAATAGCTGGCTCTATACTTAATTCACCAGGCAAAGGAATGCCGTCGTAATGATGAGCTTTCTTTAAAAAGGTTACCCAACGGTCAAGAGCTGTCTTAATAGCATTTTTGCCCTCATTAAACTTATTTAACTCTATAAAATGAAGCTCGAAATCCTCAAAATAACTTTTATGAGACACAATATTTAATACTTTAAACACATTATGGTAACGAGGTTCTTGGTCAAGATAGTCGAAATTAAGCACATTAATGCTGATGGTTTTTTTTAAATCATCAAAATCATCTCCCACTTGTAGCTGACTGGTATAAAGTTTTGACCAATAGTATAAAGCCCGTTGATTGTAATAAAGCTGGTCAGTGATTTGCATTTCGATATTGTATTGCCGCCCTTTCTCATCTGTTGCTTTAATATCTAAAATAGATAGCTTATCGGATTGATGTTCCTTATTATTGTAAGGATTCAATAAGGTCACATTGATAACTCGATCTTCTTTCGACACAACAGCGTTGATAAAAGAAATCAAAATGTCCTTATTTTCTTCCGAACCAAATAGTTTTTTAAATGCAAAATCAACACGCGGATTTAACACTGTCATAGGGCACCTAATTAAAATGCGTCAACCTGAGAGTACGTTATCCTACCATGACTATTGACTGATCGTCCATGATGGACTTTGCCAAGCGATTAGCCTATTTTCCTGTTCCGCTACTTATAAGATTGCTATAAGTAGCGGAACAGGTTCACGCCTAAATAGGTGGGAAGCCCTGTGCCAGTAGGCTTCTTATGGAAACAAAAGTGAGTTTGTGCTGTTCCGCTACTTATAATATCATTATAGGTAGCGGAACAGCTATTCGAAATATTGATTTTTGCCTTCAAACAGGCAGTGTGCTTTTTGATTAAATTATGACTAAAAAAAATATAACCACCCTCAACGAACTGCTTGAACTTAATCTCATTAATCCAGCTGATTTGCCTGATTTAAAGAAAGTCGCTGACACATTTTCAATCAGTATCACAGACGAGGTGCATCAGCTTATTGATAAAAATAATTTAAACAATGACCCGATTGCTAAACAATTTATTCCTACCACACAAGAGTTAACGATTGCAAAAGAAGAAATAAGCGATCCTGTTGGTGACAATAAACACAAAACAGTAAAGGGCATTGTGCACCGCTACCCTGACCGCTGCCTGCTCACCCCTGTGCACGTATGCCCTATTTACTGTCGATTTTGCTTTCGCCGAGAGAAAGTGGGCAATGGTGAAGAAACCTTAACGCCGGAAGAATTAAAAGAAGCCATTCATTACATCAAAAATCATCAAGAAATTTGGGAAGTCATTTTAACTGGTGGTGATCCACTCATTTTAAAACCCAGCATGCTCAAAAAAATATTACATGAATTAACACAAATTCCACATGTTGCAGTGATACGCATCCACACACGTATTCCTATTGTGGAGAGCAGACGCATTAATGCAGAGATGTTAGCTGCACTGAAAACAAATAAAGCACTTTATATCGCTATCCATGCGAATCATCCTAAAGAATTCACAGAAAATGCAATCAATGCATGCAACCAATTAACTGCCGCTGGCATTCCTTTATTAAGTCAAACTGTTTTATTAAAAGGCATTAACGATAACATAGAAACACTGAGCACACTCATGCGTACGTTTGTTCAACATCGCATCAAACCTTATTACTTGCATCATGGCGATTTAGTCAAAGGCACATCGCATTTTCGTACCGATATTGCACAAGGGCTGCAACTGATGCGCGAATTACATGGGCGATTTTCAGGTTTATGCCAACCAACGTACGTCATCGATATTCCAGGCGGGTATGGCAAGGTGCCGGTTGGCCATGCTTATCTCGCGGAGCATCAGCATGGATATATCATTGAGGACTATCTGGGGAGAAAACATGCCTATAATAAGCAGCTCAGAGAACGTCAGACCAGCTCAATCATACTGCCAGATTAAGGAGCAGTTTAATCCTACTTAATTTCTTTGCAAGTTCCCTTTTTCTTTCTTCAAGGTCATAATCTGCCTGCAATCCCAACCAAAAACCCTCACTGGTACCTAACGCACGTGAAAAACGCAAATCAGTATCTGCTGTGATAGCTCGATTGCCATGAACAATTTCATTAATACGTCTTGGCGCGACATCAATATCTCGGGCTAATTGATTTTGACTAATATCAAGTGGCAGCAGAAATTCTGCTAAAAGAATCTCGCCAGGATGAATATTTGCGAGTTTATTCATAATTTCACCTCGTTATTTAATGATAATCTTCCATAATGACGTCAAACACATCACCACGATCAGACCACTCAAAACAGATTCGCCATTGATCATTAACCCTAATGCTATGCTCTCTTGCTCGGTCGCCCTTCAATGCCTCAAGCCGATTATTAGGCGGAATACGCAAATCAGTAAGTTGCTTAGCATTGTTTAACATACGCAACTTGCGTCTGGCTACTTGCTGTACGTCTCTCGGTAGGCGAAGAGAAATTTCACCTTCCCATATTTTTCTTGTTTCTTTTGACTTGAAATTTTTTATCATGCCAGAATCAACCCTCTATTCATTCGAATTATAACGCCACACGACATATAACGCAACACGCTATAGCTGCTGCAGCTGTTGTTAATTTATTGATCTTTTGCGTTATTTAGACAAGCAGATTATTTGAGTAACGCTGATGGGTATGCAGGGAAGCTTAGAATAGCTGGCGATGGGATTCGAACCCGCGACCTGCTGATTACAAATCAGCTGCTCTACCAACTGAGCTACGCCAGCACGCTAAATGGGTGTCTATTCTAGCGCCCTCATGCAAATTGCGCAATAACCGGCGCATGGTCTGACGGACGCTGCAAGGCACGGGGGGCCTTGTCGATCGAACCACTTTTGCTGCGAGCATACAGTGGTTGGCTGCAGAGGATATGGTCAATCCGCAGGCCTAAATTTCGTTTAAACGCATTCATGCGATAATCCCACCAGGAATACGCCTGCTCAGTTGGGTTTTTTGCTCTAAATAGGTCAACCAATCCCAGATCTAACAACGCTTGGAAAGCCTGCCGCTCAGGTTGGCTAAATAACACTTTCCCTTCCCAGCTTTCTGGATTGCGTACGTCAATTTCTTTTGGCGCGATATTAAAATCACCCAACACCACAAGGTCTGGATATTTTTTCAGCTGTTTTTTTATAAAATGTGTTAAATGCGACAACCAATTTAATTTATATTGATATTTTTCTGATTCAACACTTTCACCATTTGGCACATAAATATTCAAAATACAAATGCCTTGTACCACGGCCATTAATAATCGACGCTGTGGATCAACAAAATCTGGAAAATCGGTGATGACATCATTAACCTTCGCCCGACTAATGATAGCAACGCCATTGTAAGTGCGTTGGCCTGAGAAAACGACGTTTAGCCCTATTTCTTTAAAAGCATCAATAGGAAAATCCGCATCAGGCAATTTCGTCTCTTGCAACGCCAACACATCTGGCTGATGCACTTGCAAAAAATCCAGCACGTGCGGCAAGCGCACGCGTAACGAATTCACATTCCAAGTCGCAATAGTAACCATAATACCCTACAAACTATAGTACATATCAAATTCAATGGGATGCGTCGTGGTATTTAACTTTTCCACTTCTTCTCGCTTAATGCTGATATACGCATCAATTAATTCTTTGGTAAACACGCCCCCTTCCAATAAAAAGGCATGCTCTTTTTCAAGCTGATCTAACGCTTCTTCTAATGACGCACATAAACTAGGAAACGTGCTGATTTTTTCAGGCGACATCGCATATAAATTTTCATCAACTGCATCGCCGGGATGAATTTTATGTTTAATACCGTCCAATCCTGCCATCAGTAAAGCAGAAAAAGCCAAATAGGGATTCGCCATGGCATCCGGAAAACGCGCTTCAATGCGTTTTTCTTTTTCATTAAAAACACGTGGAATGCGAATCGCTGCTGAGCGATTACCTTCTGAATATACCATCGTCACTGGCGCTTCAAAACCTGGCACCAATCGTTTATAACTATTGGTTGAGGGATTGGTAAAGGCATTTAATGCACGCGCATGTTTGATAATGCCGCCAATATAATAGAGTGCCATCTCAGATAAGCCAGCATACTCACTACCTGCAAATAAATTTTTACCCGCTTTATTAAGCGATTGATGACAATGCAAGCCACTACCATTATCACCCACTAATGGTTTTGGCATAAACGTAACGGATTGATTGTTAAGCTGTGCGACGTTATGAATCACATATTTAAATGTCAGCATTTCATCGCATTTTTTTAATAACGTACTAAATCGCGTTGTGATTTCATTTTGACCTGATGCGACTTCATGATGATGCACTTCAGGTTCCAGCCCCATTTTCATCAACGCGTCACACATTTCGCTGCGCAGATTAGCCGTGGAATCTACCGGCGGCACTGGAAAATAGCCCCCTTTTGTGCGC
>Ga0207129_1078_pt1 | contig 20383 bp, 19 predicted proteins | sample Alteio_BWMinHeat_15_FD_153517 | JGI IMG/M metagenome (GOLD analysis project Ga0207129, IMG submission 153517) | Enriched cells from forest soil in Barre Woods Harvard Forest LTER site, Petersham, Massachusetts, United States -... | ecosystem: Environmental > Terrestrial > Soil > Temperate forest >... | reverse complement strand
GGTGATCGCGACCGAGTAAATGCCAAACCAAAGCAGCAAGAGCAACGCGTTTTGGGAGATCCTGGAATCGAACCGGAGAATCCGAAAGGAGGTAATGGCGGCCCCAGGAATTAATAAGGTCCAGGGGAAGAGGACTGCAAACTGTTCGAGCCAAAAGTTAAGTAAGTCCAGGTGATCCCCATCAACGGGCCACCGTCGGCCCAGCACCTGATTAACCTGCTCGTTCCCGAGCTGGTCGAGAATGAAGCCGGGATAGCGATGCTCCACTGCCAAATACCAGGGGAGGACCAAGGCGATAAAAATCAACCAGCCAGTTGGATTGAAAATGATTCGCCGGCAGACCACCCGCAACGATGGCCGGAAAATGGCCGCTACTGAGAGCACACCCAGGGGAAGGAGAATTCCGTGCGCCCCTTTGCAGAGTACTGCTGCAGCCATTGATACCCAGAGCAGGATCAGCTCTAACGTGAGTGGTGATTGGTAAGTGGTGATTAGTGATTTGAGTGTGTCACCACGCAAATTCTTTAAGACATCGTGGGTCGCGTTGCTAAACGGTCCGCCCTCGCGGATGTCGGGAATTTGTCTCGCCAGACGAACCAACAGCCAAAAGCTGAACGTTGTTAGGAACCCGAACGCTGGTTCTGGCATTACCAGGTGACAGAACTGAAATGTTCCAAAGAAGGTTGCCAGGATGAGGGAACTCGCCAGGCTCGTACGTTTGTTGCGAGTGCATTCGTAGGCCAATCCGGCGGTCGCGATGAACCAGGCGAAAGTAGCGAGGCAGATCGGCAATCGGACAGCAAATTCGCTTTCCCCAAAGCTCCGAAGAGAGAGGATCTCCATCCAATAAGCAAGCGGAGGCTTTCTCAGTCGTGGGATGCTGTTTTGAGTGGGAACGAGCCAATCGTTTCGGGAGATCATTTCCCTGGCTGCACCGGCGTATTGACCATCGATCTGGTCCAACAGCCGAGGATACCCGCACGATCCGATATAAAAAACGCCGAGTAAGCTTGCCCAGACCAGCAAGAGCCGGAAAAGACCTGTCTGGTAAAGCGCCGGCTTGCTAATCCTTTGGATTTCTGGGGGCCAAGCGACGGGTGGCGCGGAGATTGCCGGCGAAGGCGCCATTCGTTCAGACTTCGTGATTTTCGGCGAACGAAAAGGCATCGCGTCTTTTCCTCGGTAGTCTCGTCCGCCGCTATTTTCCATGAATTGGTAAAAGGAGCAATGGCGAAACAGTAATCAGTAAGGCAGTAATCAGTTTAGGGAGCTAGGAGCTAGAATCTAGGAGCTAGGAGAGGCGCTGGGCCGTTGCGCGCCTGAGCGGATGAGGGACCGGACAAGCCGGAGCTCATCCCTACGGAATCACTTTCGACTATTAGTCCATCGTGTCCACTTCCCGTCAACATGGCCTGCCACACCCACCGTCGTCTCCTAGCTCCTAGATTCTAGCTCCTAGCTCCCTAAACTGATTACTGCCTTACTGAATACTGATTACTAATCATATGTGTGCCGATAGCCGTTCGATGGCGTTAAAATTGCCTGACGAAAGATTTATCCCGCGACTCGGCCAGGGAACCTGGAGGATGGGAGAACGAACGGATCGGCATCGATCAGAGGTGAAGGCTTTACAACTCGGGTTCGATCTCGGGATGACCTTGGTTGATACGGCGGAGATGTATGGGGAGGGCAGAGCAGAGGCGTTGGTCGGCGAGGCGATTGCCGGACGGCGAAAAGATATCTTTCTCGTGAGCAAGGTTTACCCACACCGGGCGACTCGGAGCGGGGTACGGACTGCGTGCGAACAAAGCCTCAAACGATTAAAGACCGATTATCTTGATCTGTATCTACTACACTGGCGCGGCTCGACCCCTTTGACCGAGACACTTGATGGTTTTCTGCAGCTGAAGCAGCCGGGGATGATACGGGAGTTCGGTGTCAGTAACTTCGATGTCGACGATATGGAGGAACTCGCCACCGTACCAGGTGGGGGAGAGGTCTTTACGAATCAAGTTTTGTATAACCTCACCCGCAGGGGAATTGAATGGGACCTCTTGCCTCGGTGTCGTGACCAGAAAATGCCGGTCATGGCTTATTCGCCGGTGGAACAGGGACGTCTTCCGGCGCAGATGGATGTTATAGCCCGCAAAGTGAATTCAAACCGATTTCAGCTGGCCTTATCTTGGCTTCTGCATCAGGACGGCATTCTCGTGATTCCCAAAGCGGCGTCCGAAGCTCATGTCATCGAAAACCGCAAGGCGCTGGATATTCAGATTCCAGAGCAGATCCTTGCCGAGTTGGACGCATTATTTCCGCCTCCTCGAAACAAATCGCCACTAGAGATGCTGTAGAGTCGGCGTTTCGCGGTTTTTTTTCGTTCTCGTCCTCGTCCTCGATTAGCGGGTCTATAGGGGCTTCCTTGACGCCTAGCCCGAGAACGGATAGGACAGGGCCAACCGGACAAACGTAGTTCATGGCAGCCAACGCTCAGTTCTGAACGCAACCCGAAGTCCCGCTAATCGAGGACGAGGACGACAACGAGTACGAGAATGACGGGGAGCCATCAATCGGTGAACCTTCAACAGCGCCTGATAGTTCAATCAGGGCTAAATCTGATCCCTTTCGCCTAGCGGCGTCAAACTTAGGGCTTACCGTGACCTCACCATGGATGGGCTTCTGTCGGCTGGACGCCAGTAGCATGGAGAGAGAAACTGGTGTCCAGCCAGTCCTGACAGGGAGCGGGAGGCCGCGATCGCCGTCAGCGTCGAGAACGATCGTCCTATGCCATGCTCTCCAGGAAGCGCACTATCAGATTCTGACCTTTGTGGCCTCTGTGTCTTTGTGGTGAAATTTTGTCCTCAACTCTGCTCTTGGTGTGCTACCCAGTCGATTGCGAAGCGCACCATTTCGTTCGCGTCGGAAAAGCCGAGCTTTTCTTTTATGTGAGCTCGATGGGTTTCAACGGTTTTGACGCTGAGATTGATCTCCTTGGCGATTGATCGCGTGCTGTGTCCCCGTCCCAGCATAACCAAAACCTCCAGTTCACGGTCGGATAAACGGTCGACAGGCGAAGGAGAATCGCTTTCCGATGCATGGATCGCTTTGAAAATGAGTTTTTCTCCGAGACGTTGGCTGACGAAAAGCTTGCCCGCTAGAGCGCGATAAATGGCATCCAGAACCGGTTGAACGCCGTCGGCTTTCATTACGTAACCGAGAGCGCCTGCCTTCAGGGCGCGGAGAGCATACAACGACTCATCGTGCATTGAGAGAACCAGAATCGGGAGTTGAGGCGATTCAGCCTTCATCAGCTTTACTAGCTCAATGCCATTTGTGCCCCGGAGAGTAATGTCGAGAATCGCCAAGTCCGGATTCAGTTTACGCATCTGCTCCAGCGCGCTCGGGGCGGAATCAGCATGACCGCAGACGACCAGATCAACCTGTCGGTCGAGTAGTTCCGTTAAACCATGCCGAAAAATCGGATGATCGTCTACCAACAGGATTTTCTTCTTCGCAACTTGACTAATAGGCGGGGCTGCTTCGTCGTTTCCGTCTGGCGCCGGGTTATGATCCTGCTCCATGGTTTCGATTGAGGCTTAATCTGACCCAATCTTTGCTCGGATGCCACGGGCAATATGAAGGAACGGTAGGATGGGCTGAATTGGAAGTAATCAGTAATCAGTGATGGTCCTCGGTGCTCTCTTTCTGCGTTTATCTGATTACTGGTTACTGATTACTACGAGGCGGCGGGGAGCCTGCCCTGGCGCCCCCACTCAGATTCGTTATCAGATCCGCGAGGGTCGATGGGCCGCCGACGTTGCCGGGGAAAACGATAAAGGGCAGACCTGGAGAAGCAGATTCCGGCCCGAGTTTTAAGGCGGAAACCCCGGAAGCGACCTGGCCGAGGACCCGGGCTCTCTTGGCTTTCAGGCCTTTCGTCAAAACGTCGTTCGACGTGATGCCGCCTTTGGCCACCAGCCAGGTTGGCGGCTGGCTGAGTCTGGTCGGAATACTGGAGAGAGCCGCAGAAACAATAGCGGAAATCTGGACGTGATTCAGTTGGCCACGCTGAGACACGAGACCTCGAGTGGTAAATACCAGGGCCGTCCTTTGCGCCGCTAGACTCGATTCAATGGCTTGGACTACATCCGCGAGATGTCGCTCGGCTTCGGCGGGCTCGAACAGACGGTCGACCAGAAGTTCGATCGAGTCGACATTTGGGAGGGCGCGAGCTTCCGCCAGTTGTTCGCTGGTGCGTTGCACATAGGAGCCGACCAATACCAGACCCGGGCCGGAGCCAATTACACTTGGGTCCAGGATGGTTCCTGGGAGCTCGCCCAGCCTGCTTCTGACAAATGGAGCTGCGGTCCGGCAAAGAAACCTCTTACCAGCATTCTCAGCCCGGAGGAGCCCGGCCGACAGCACGACCAGATCGGTGTCAGTAACGGTATCTACTACAATGGGGACGTTGTGTTCGGATCGAACTAGAAGTGAGGCCACCTCGTCTGGCCCGCCTTCTCTCAGCATTTTTATCGGTATGGACAGCACCTGGCTCGCTTTCCAGGCTCCTTTTGACTTTTCCTCAACCCACTCGGACAGCCGATAGTGAGAAAAACCAAACGTGGGATCTTTTGAGAAGTCCGTTTCCGTTACCGGCAGATAGCGGCCCTTGGAGTGGTCATAAACAAAGTGGCAGCCGTCCAACACGATCCTGCCGCCCTCTGGGTAAGCCGGGACGATCAGATGTCCATCGGGAGGCTGGGGCAACAAATCGGCGATTGGCCTCAGCTCGGCTGGATAGTGACCGCGCAAGGTTGAATCGCTTCTGCTGATCGGGGAGAACCGAATCTGATTTTTTTTGAGCGGCCGAACGGAGGATGGCTACAACCGAAGCAGTTAATTTGACGGCGGCTGCCTCATCTAACGCTCGTGAATTCGTGAGCAAGTAGAGTATGCGGGACTGTTCTTGCAAAGTGCGGTCGACCAGATCGGGTTCCCAGGTCGTGAGAATCTCAATGTTCTGCATCGTCTGAACGCCCGTTGGATCGTCATCGAGTACCAGCAATCGACTGGCTGGGTCTTCCAGACCGAGGCGAATCTCTGAGAGCAGCGAGGTTACGTCCGGCTCTGGGGGAAGGGCTATGTCGCGATCAAACGCAGGCAGAGTCATGGGAATAATAGCGATTATCTCTTCGCAGGCGGCTGATATCCGGCCGGGTCCCAAAAGGCCGCGCCGAATCCGATCGTAATCAGAGCCGCCCGAATATTTGGCCAATGGATGGGCAAACGATCCATCTCGCCGGGTGCTATCTGTAGCTTGGCAGCGGGGGCTCCGTTGCCATCGCGAAGGTAGCGTACTCGGAACACTTGAAATCCGTGGTGACGGACTGTCTCCTCCGCCTGTTCTACCATAGAAAGGACTCCTCGATCGATTGGTATGCCGTGCTGGACCCGAGAACTGAGACAGGGTTGTGCCGGCTGATCTGCCGTTGGGAGGTTGCGTTCTCGCGAAAGAGATCGGATCTCGGATTTGGTGAGCCCAGCGGACCGCAGCGGGGCCAACACCTGGAACTCCGCGGCCGCCTTCGCCCCGGGGCGAAATTCGAGCGCGTCATCGGCATTTTCTCCATAGGCGAGCGCGGCAAAATGCTGACCTTGAGCGAGGTCTGCCATTCGTTGGAACAACTCGGCTTTGCAGAAGTAACACCGATTTACCGGGTTCGCCGTGTAGTCCGGTTGATCGAGTTCTGTGGTGTTGAGGATTTGCAGACGGGCGTCTAAGGAATGGGCGACGTCGATAGCCGTTTTTCAGGGCCTTGCGAGGCAATGACGGGCTGTCGGCGATGACGGCCAAAGCTTGTGAGCCCAGGATTTCAACGGCTTCCGCGAGCAGGTAAGTGCTGTCAACGCCGCCGGAATAGGCGATTAACAGGGGTGAATGGGCTCGAAGCGTCTCCCTCAACCGCTCGACTTTCTCCATAATGGTCGACATCCTGAATCAAAGTAGCGTGGCATCCGGGAAGAAGCTAGGAGGTAGAATCTAGGAGCAGAAGGGATGCCTCAGCCCAATCGTACTCGTACTCGTCGTCGTCCTCGTTCTCGAGGAGCGGCGTGTTAGCAATCTCGATTCTGATCATCCTGTGGGTGAAATGCTCTGCCGATAGAATTCGGTGGCGTGATACCAGATCGGCAAAGAACAACACCTTTCGAGGACGACGACGAGGACGAGTCCGATTTAGGTGCCCCTGGCTCCTACCTCTACAGCAATAATCGCTGAAACAATTGATCAAGCGGGAGTTGCAAGCCGATAAAGAACTCACCGAACTCGGCAAAGCGAGCGCTCACCTCGTCAAAACGCATCTCGTAGACGATCGACTTCACTTCAAAGATATCGTGAGCAAGCAGCGTAACTCCCCATTCCCAATCATCCAAGCCGGTTGCACCGGTAATAAGCTGGCGGACCCGACCCGAATATTGGCGGCCGACCCGGGCGTGTCCTGACATGAGTTGTTTCCGTTCCTCGAAAGAGAGGCGGTACCAATTCTCTTGTTCGCCGCGGCGCTTGCTCATCGGATAGAAGCAAAACACCGGCCAATCGGCCACGTTCGGGTAAAGACGGTCTCGCAAATACTTGTCCATGCGAGCGCGAAACTCTTGCATTAGCCCATCGATTTCTTCCGCGGATTTTTCTTTGGCTAAGCCGGCCCGATACTCGTCCTCGGTACTGGTGTATTCGCTACGCTCCGTCAGCGAATAGAAGCTGAACACCGGCGTCAATACGTCATCGCCAAGAGAGAGGGAAAGTTTCTTTTCAACGGCGTTCGCATAATGCAGATCCGGAGTGAGTAACATGAATCCGAGGTCTGCTTTGGGAGAAACGACACTGAAGGTTAGAAGCTGCGTTTCTTCGGTAGCTCGAATCTGTTGAACCAAGGCAGAGATCGCCGTTTTGGCTTCGATCTGTTCTTCCTTGCTGAGTAGGCGCCAAGAAGCGTAGTCGATGCGATAAAACAGATGGAGCACATGCCAACCTTCTTTGGGGCGGAGCGTAGTCGATGTCATTCCTTTTTGGTGTGGCTTAGACCGTCCGATTAATTAACACCGCCGTCAACCGGGGGGACGGAGTGCCCCGGGGCTGAAATTGATCAGCGAGACGACGCTCCAAAGGCCTACGATTTCTTGACCAGGAAACGTGCTCCGTAGGAGCGACATCTCGTCGTTGCCGCCTGTAATAAGGTCGGTGGCGTCGTGTACAAATTTGGAATCCACCGGTCTGCAGCGCGTCTCGATATGCCGCTCCTACGGAGCTTGCGAGCCATATGGAAATCTTTACCTATAAAGATTTCGCCCCTACGGAGCTGATCTCAGCCTCGCCTACTCGCGAAAAACGTTTGCTCCCTGGCTAAGTGGGGCGAGACTTTCTTAGTTGGCACGCCCTTTGAGTTCTTCTTGCAGTGTTAGATGCAATCGATAGATTGCGACCTTCGGAGACGGGAGGGACTGCCTGAAGGCCCCATTCTAGTTTAACCGGAAAGAGAGACCGCTTGGTTTATGGCTGACGTTGCGAACAAATATCAACAGAATGTGGCAGGGAAATTTTACGTCGATGATCAGTGTATAGACTGTGATCTCTGCCGTGAGACTGCGCCTGCGAATTTCACGCGGGACGACGACGGCGGCCATTCATACGTTTTCAAGCAGCCGGAAAATCCCGAGGAAGAAGGTCTTTGCAAAGAGGCTATGGAAGGTTGCCCGGTGGAGGCTATCGGGAGCGACGGAGCGTAGTCGGTAAGCTGACCGGTAGAACTAAGTGCCCTGTCCCATAAATAGCGTGGCTTTCGTTGCGATCAAAATGGGCCGCCGGCAAGGCGCGAGGAGGGCGCATATCTGAATCGATACGTAACCGACGAGCAACGCAGCCGCCGGCCCATTTTCATCGCAACCCTCCGGGCCGTGGTGAGTTGGCTGTTTTTCCGCGTTGCTCGCTCCTCACCTATCAATTCAGATATGCTCGTCGTTCGCGCCTTGAAAAACAGCCAACTGACCGCCGGCGAAAGCCATGCTATTTATGAGACAGGACACTAAATTCCGTTGAAGAGAACACTGCGCGAACAAGTTCTGGCGGAGTGGAGGGGAGTTTCGGAACCGGCGCCCTCACCGGACCGGATGGTCAGCGTAAAGGAATTGATCGCGCAGCTCGCGCCTAAGCTTGGCCTCCAGAATCGCTTACGCGAAGAGGAGATGTTGGCGGCCTGGAACGAAATCGTCGGTGAATTTTTTGCCCAGCACTCACGACCAGCTCGCCTAGTTAATGGGGTGCTGCATGTGCTGGTGTTGCAGCCAACCGTTCTCTACGAGCTCGATCGCCGGTGGAAGAGTATGATCCTGGAGAAGATCCGCGTCCGTTTTGGTTCCAGGCTTGTTAGAGAGATCCGGTTTTCGGTCGGTTAAACCGGCGGCCCCGAATGCTTTCGGGCTGTAGGCTATATAGCATTCCTAGAAAGCCAAAGCGCCCGGAAAAGCAGATCCTCTGTGAGAGGAGTTCTTGCTTTTCCGGGCGCTTTGGCTTTCTAGGAATGCTAAGTGATCCGAAATATCATTCTCGACTGGTCTGGAACTGTCGTTGATGACCTTGGCGCAGTTGTCCAAGCGACTAACGACGTTTTCCGCGAGTTTGGTCGAGTGGAGATTTCCAGAGAGGCCTATCGGTCCGAATTCGCTCTACCATCATCTCGCTTTTACGAACGGTTCCTCCCAGGCGTACCGATGGAACGAATTGAGGAGGTCTATCACCGGCAGTTCCAAGTCCGGCGGAGTGAAATGGGTCTGCTTCCAGGGGTAAGCGAGTTTTTAGAATTTTGTCGTAGCTCGAATCGCGCTCTCTACGGCATCAGCACGATGTACGGACACCATTTTAATGAGCAAGCCCGCCGGCTCGATGTTCGAGACTATTTTCTCAGGGTCTACGTCGAGGTCATTGATAAGGTAACCGAGATAAGGCGGGTGTTAACCGAGAACCATCTGGTACCCCAAGAAACTGCCTTTGTTGGTGATATGGCGCACGATATTGAGGCCGCCAGGACGTGCGGCGTCCTCCCGGTTGGGATTCTGACCGGATTCGATACGGTGGATAAACTGGCGCCTGCGGGAGCAGCTTTAGTGGTCCGAGGCTTTTGGGAGCTTCAGCAACTACTGCGAACTCCTCGGCACGAGCAGGACGAAGTATACGAAATCTCGGAGCAAAAGGTGTCTGGCCACATTGGCGTTTCGGAAGAGGAGCGATCGAAACCGCAGACATTGGCGATCACCGTTCGGTTCCGCACCTTTGGTCGGTTCCAAGATCTCAATGACGATCTATCGAAAACGGTCGATTACGCAGCAGTGACCTCCGAGATGTCGCGGTTTGTCAGTGAAAGCAAATATTCTCTGATCGAGACCCTGGTTTCGCAGCTTGCAGATCACCTAATCAGGAAGTACCCGCTGGCCTATCTCGAGGTCGAACTAAAGAAGTTCGTGCTACCGGATACGAACCACGTCAGCGTTCGGGCGGTCCGAAGGGCGTGAGGGAGGAGATGCGGAGGGTGATTAGTGATTGGTAAGAGGTGAGGATCCGTAAATCGTCCTCGTCGTCGTCCTCGTCCTCGATCGAGCGTTTTCTGTCCCGGAGGGGACTAAGTGATCGTAGCCTGGCAATTTATTGCCAGGAACCCCGCCAGAAAGATTCAGTCCCGGAGGGAACGGTATGATTCGTTCCGAAAGATGAGCATCGTCTTACAAATGGGTGCCGGAACTCGGCTGCGATTCCGGTAGATCAAAGAATCACACCGTGCCCTAACGGGACGGATCCGTTGCCTCGCCTCCCTGGCAATAAATTGCCAGGCTACGATCAGCCAGTCCCTCGGGGACAGAGGGCGTCAGCGCTTCGCGCCTTGGGAAGGCAAGCCCAACAATTTAAGCGCACCCGAGAAATCTCCATTCTGAAAAGGGGACAAATAGAGCGGGACGTTCAGAAGCTCCCCCAGAATGCTCGGATTAGTTTGGGTCGCGAGGGTGGGTTCCGGGTCGACCTCGTTCAAGATCAAAAGAGCCATGCGAAGACTAGCGTTCGCAATCGATTCGGCGCTGAGCAGGACATGGTTGATCACTCCCAACCGGTTTGGAGCCACCAGAATAACCTCAAGGTTTAGATCAACTGCGAGGTCTCGAAAATTGTAATCGCGGAGGATCGGGACAAGCAGGCCGCCTGCCCCCTCGACTAACACTAGATCGAACTTTGCCGCGAGCTCATGATACGCTTTTTGAACGGCGGTTATATCGATCGGGCGATTTTCGAGCATCGCGGCGGCGTATGGCGCCAACGGCGGCCTGAGCCAGACAGGGTTCAATAGGTGGTGAGGGACTTCATTGCCACCAGCGGCAGCGATCAGTTCGACATCGGAAGTATCGCCCGCGCAAAACGGCTTCATTCCGGTGCACTTAACGCCGGCGGCGCGTGCAGCCTGGATCAGTCCGCAACCGCAGAAGGTTTTACCTATGCCAGTGTCGGTTCCGGTGATGAGAAAGTTCATTCAAAAAGTTCTATTGGTAGGGCGAGGCTCCCGGACGGCTACTAAGCCGGTGCGAAGCAGCACGTTCTGCGATAGATGTCGTGGTGATGGGCCTTGGGACGCGCCGAGCCGTGGGCAACGCGCAAATAACGGCTCGGCGAGCGTAAGGGCCTAACCACACGTTGAAACAGTAGAGCATTGGATCTCACTGCTAGCGACTTTGGTTATTTGGGAGCCTCGCCCTACCAGGCTACCCCAGCGCCTTTTCGATCTCTGCCTGAATATCGTCTCCCAGATCGCGTAGCTTATCCGCGTCCGGTCCCTCAAGCAGCAATCGCGCTTTGGATTCGGTCCCGGAATAGCGCAGAACAACTCGGCCTTTTCCGGTCAGTGCGGTTTCTGCTGCCTCGAGCCGGGCCAGCAGGGATGGAAATTGTTCAAAGGGAAGCTTTTTGTGGACGGGAATGTTCCGGAGTTCTTGCGGGAACTTTGTGAGCAGCTTCCGGAGCTCACTCAATGGTTGGTTGGTCTCTGCCGCGATAGCGAGGATCTGGAGCGCACTGATCAGACCGTCGCCAGTGGTCGTGAAATCCCGGAAGATAATGTGGCCGCTCTGTTCGCCACCTAAGTTCAGGTCGTGTTTTCGCAGCATCTCTACTACGTGGCGATCCCCCACTTTGCTTCGTAGCAGGGTAGCTCCCATGTCATTTAACAGAGCATCCAGCCCGAAATTGCTCATAATGGTCGCCACGACCGTCTTAGAGCGAAGGTCTCCCCGAGAGGCTAGAGATTTGGCCGCGATTGCGAGAATATCGTCTCCATCGAGGGTGACTCCGGTTTCGTCGGCAAGCAGAATCCGATCGGCATCACCATCGTGAGCGAGTCCGATATTTGCCCCCGACTTTAGAACCAGATCCCGCAGAACTTCGGGATGGGTACTGCCGCAGGCTTCGTTGATATTGGTTCCGTCGGGCTCGGCGGAGTGAACCTCAATGGTGATGCCCAGGTGCTCAAGGGCAAGCGGCGTAGTTTGATAGGCGGCCCCGTTGGCCGCATCCAAGACGATCTTACTCCCTTTGAAAGACAAGCCCTTTGGAACGGTGGACAAAGCGAAATCCACGTATTGTTCCACCGCTTCTTTGAGGGGGCGAATACGGCCAACCGACTCTGAGCCGGATGAGTGCGGGCTTAGGAAACGCTTCTCAATAGCTTCTTCTATAGCGTCATCAAGCTTGTACCCATCAGGTCCAAAGAACTTGATTCCATTATCCAGGAAGGGGTTATGTGAAGCGGATAAAACAACGCCAAAAGCCGCTTGGTGATAGGTGGTAAGATAAGCGACTGCGGGGGTGGGAATTGTTCCGGCCAGGAGGACATCAAGCCCCCGCTGAGGCGAGTCCGGACGCAAGAGCCGCTTCCAGGAAATCCCCTGAGGCGCGGGTATCTCTACCCAGGATTACCTTTTGTCCGGACCGATTCCGCCCCAACGATAAAACCGTCGCGGCCGCTTGGGCCAGCCGGATGACTGAGGGAGCGGTTAATGGCTCTTGGTTAGCGATCCCTCGAATGCCGTCGGTACCGAACAATTGTGTCACTGGGGAATAGGGAATAGCAAATAGGCTGAGGAGTTCAAGGAGTTGGTAGGGCGAGGCTCCCGAATGACCATTAACGGTGGGCGAGAAAACGGTGCTATCTAGAGGAATCTGCTGATGTTAGGCCGATCCGCCTGCCGAGCCGTAGGTGGTGCGGAGAACGGCTCGGCGCGCCAAAAGCCATAACCAGACTGTCCGACAATAGAATATCCGTATCGCTGCTCCTAGGCTTCGGACGTTCGGGAGCCTCGCCCTACCAAGTTTGCTACCTATTCAGCCTCTCATGCCGGTCTTCCTGTCGCCAAATGTCGGGCATGGTGGTGATGTTCTTCTTGATCACGTACCAGACGGCGGAGGCGACAATCAGCGACATCAATTTTGCGCGCCAATTTTCGACCAAAAAGCGCTTAACCGTGGTTTTCATGGCCATGACTTAGGCGGTCTCCGACTGGACTTCGCCATTGGCTTGATCGCCTTTGAGAAGTAGTTCGGAGAGCCTCTTTTCAAATTGGTCCTGTTTGAACCCACGCTCGATTCTTCCTCGATAGCAAATAGAAAGGTGGCCGGTTTCCTCGGACACCACAATGGCAATCGCGTCAGACTCCTCTGTGATACCCAGTCCCGCCCGGTGTCTCAACCCGAGAGCCCGGTCCAGATCCTCCCGTTGGCTTACCGGGAAAATGCAAGCAGCCGCAAGCAAACGGTCATCCCGAATGATGACACCTCCATCGTGCAGTGGCGTTTTAGGGAAAAAGATGGTGAGTAGCAGCTCCTGAGAGACTTCGCAATCCAGGTTCACACCGCTCTCGGCGAAATTTCGAATGGCGGTGTCCCGCTCAATGGCAATCAATGCTCCGATCTGCTTGCTCGCCAGCTCGAAGACAGAATCCGCCAGAACATCGATCGTTTCTTTCTTTTGAGTGGTTGAAGAAAAGAGCCGGCTACTGCCGAGTTCCGCCAGCGCCCGCCGCAGTTCGGGTTGAAAGATGACGACCAAGGCAAAGGCCACAAAGGCGGTCAAACTCCGAAGCAGCCAACTAAGTACCGTCAAATTAAGAAGTTGCGAGATGAGGGTCAGAAAAATGAAGAGGACGGCCAGCCCGGTGAACACCTTCGCCCCGCGAGTCCCGCGAAAATAGAGGTAACCGTAGTAGATGGCGATCGCGAGGAGTAGGATTTCGATCCCCGCGTTCCAGTTTTCTCCTACGAATTGAAAAACCGAATCTAACATCGTTCGAGGATTGCCTCTGTCATTCGCAAAGCCTCTAGGTTCGGCTTTACATCATGGACACGCAAGAGGTGAGCACCTTTTTCGCGTAGAAGGCAAGTTAAAGCCACGGTCGGCCAGATCCTTTTGGCGGCCGGTAAGGCAGCGTCGCCAGCCAGTTGCGCTAAACCGGATTTTCTCGACACGCCGATGAGCAGGGGTTGAGCTAACGCCCTGAAAGCGTCCAAGTTACGCATCAATTTGATATTGTCCGCCAACCGCTTACCGAAACCAAAGCCCGGGTCAATGGCGATCCTTTCGCGGTCCACCCCGCGGCCGACGAGCCAGTTGCACCGGTCTTCCAGAAAATCCATGACTTCGGACACTACATCCTGATAAGAGGGCGCAACTTGCATCGTCTTAGGCGTGCCTTGCATATGCATCAGGACAACCCCGACCCCGCTTTCCAGGACTACGTCGATCATACCCGGGTCACCGCGCAGTGCCGTGATATCATTGATGATATCCGCGCCCGCCCGAATCGCCTTCTCGGCTGTTGCCGCCTTGTAGGTGTCCACGGAGACGAGCACGGAGGGGAATTCCGAGCGAATTTTTTCTATTACCGGAATAATTCGGCGGAGTTCTTCCTTCAGAGAAACAGGATCGGCGCCGGGTCTGGTCGACTCACCGCCGACATCGATGATCTCAGCGCCTTGAACAATCAACTCCCGGGCATGGGATACCGCGGCTTCTAAGCTAAAGAACTGGCCGCCGTCAGAAAAGGAATCCGGAGTCACGTTCAAGATCCCCATGATTTTGGCCGAACGGCTGAGATCGAGTATCCGGCTGCGAGTTTTCCAAATCATGACGTAATTCTCTTTTGGATCAAAGCATGCTCCGTAGGAGCAAGATATTTATAGTACCGATAATTACGAATTGTGCGCAGCTCCGTAGGAGCGACATCTGGTCTGGGTCGGCAGCGGGGCCTGTCCTCAAGTAGCGTAGAAGCCTCTCGGTCCTCGCGGTACCCTCTAATATGCCGCTCCTACGGAGCTCAGCGCCATTTTGGACCCGGTGGCTATAAAGATTTTGCTCCTACGGAGCAGGGCCGCCCACCACAAAATAAAAAGGCCGGCGATCCGCCGGCCCTTTTTCCAATTGTTGTATGTCGTGTATGTCGTTTTTAAGAGGCAGTTGCTGGTTCACCCTGCTCCGGTTGGACCGCTTTGAAGACCAGCTTGTCGATTTCGGCATGCACTTCGACGGTTTCGCCAGGTTTGATGTTACCTCGCAACAGCTCTTCAGCGAGCGGATCCTCCAAGAATCGCTCCACCGCACGACGCATCGGCCGTGCACCGTAGATCGGATCGTACCCTTTCTCGATCAGAAGCTCGACCGCGGTCGGATCCAGGTGAATGTGAATCGCCTTGTTCCGCACCCGTTGGACAACTTTCGCAACCTCGAGGTCGACAATTCGAACCAGATTCTCGCGCTCCAGCGTGTGGAACACGATGATGTCATCCAACCGGTTCAGGAACTCCGGTTTAAAGACCTTCTTCGATTCCTCCAGGATAACTTGCTTCATCGTATCGTAGGACTCGTGTCCGGTCTGAGCGCCGAAGCCGAGCGACGTTTGCCGCTTAATCAGCTCCGCCCCTACGTTCGAAGTCATAATGATGATTGTGTTCCGGAAGTCGATCTTGCGACCTAGGCTGTCCGTTATCTTGCCCTCTTCCAGAATCTGCAGAAGCAGATGCATCACATCGGGATGGGCTTTTTCGATTTCATCAAACAAGACCACCGAATAGGGACGCCGCCGTACGGCTTCCGAGAGCTGGCCACCTTCCTCATAACCAACATAGCCGGGAGGTGAACCGATCAGCCGCGAGGCGGTGAACTTCTCCATGTACTCCGACATGTCGATCTGGATCAACGCATCACCGTCGCCGAACATGAACTCCGCCAAGCTGCGAGCGAGGAACGTCTTTCCGACCCCGGTCGGTCCAAGGAAGATAAAGGAACCAATCGGGCGCCGCGGATCCTTCAAATCCGCGCGAGAACGCCGAAGCGCCTTGCTGATGGTGGTCACAGCCTCGTCTTGCCCAACCACTTGTGACTTCAGTTCCTCCTCCATGCGGAGAAGTTTCTGAGTTTCCTGCTCCTCCATGCGATGCAACGGAACACCGGTCCACTTCGACACGATGTGCATAATGTCATCACCGGTCACCAGGACGGATTGCTCTTCTCGCTGTTCGCGCCAATCAGCTAAAATTTTCTCTAGCTTATCTTTTGCCTGCTTCTCCGAGTCCCTCAGAGCGGCAGCTTTTTCGAAATCTTGCGCTTTAATCGCGGCCTCTTTGTCCGCTCGGATGGCATCGATCTCTTTCTCGATCTCTTTGACATCCGGCGGCCGGGTCATGGCGTTGATCCGCGCACGGGCACCGGCTTCGTCCATCACGTCGATCGCCTTGTCCGGCAAGAACCGGCCGGTAAGGTAGCGATCCGAGAGCTTGACCGCAGCGTCTAACGCTTCGTCCGTCAGCTTGGCTTTATGATGGGCCTCGTATTTAGGACGCAGTCCTCGTAATATCTGGATGGCTTCATCAACCGATGGAGCCTCCACCTTGACCGTTTGGAACCGTCGCTCGAGAGCGGCATCCTTTTCGATATACTTCCGGTACTCGTTCAGGGTCGTGGCGCCCACACATTGAAGTTCACCGCGGCTCAAGGCCGGTTTGATAATGTTCGACGCATCCATGGCGCCCTCGGCCGAACCAGCTCCAACGATCGTGTGCAGCTCGTCGATGAAGAGAATCACGTTCTTGGAACGCCGGATCTCGTCCATCACCGCTTTGATGCGTTCCTCAAATTGGCCACGGTATTTCGTTCCGGCCACCATCAGAGCCAGATCGAGTGTAATCACTCGTTTGTCTCTTAAGAGTTCCGGCACGTTGCCAGCCGCGATTTCTTGGGCAAGCCCCTCAACAATAGCTGTTTTTCCCACACCCGCTTCGCCCAGGAGAACCGGATTATTCTTGGTCCGCCGGCAAAGGATTTGGATGACACGCTCAATCTCGTTCTTTCGACCAATTACCGGGTCGAGTTCAGCCTTTTTCGCCAGCTCGGTCAGATCGCGTCCAAACGCCCGGAGAGCTGGCGTCTTAACATCTTTCTTGTTCCCTTCCTGCGGGGGCTCCGCCTCGCTTTCCGGTGGTGTAAAGTTTGGGTCCAATTCTTTTAGAATTTCGTTTCGAGTTCGTTCAATATCAACTTCAAGGCTCTTTAATACCCGTGCGGCTACGCCTTCACCTTCTCGGAGTAATCCAAGCAAGATGTGTTCCGTCCCGACATAGGAATGATTAAGGGCCTTTGCTTCCTTGCCGGCCAGAGCGAGCACTTTTTTGACGCGTGGTGTGTATGGAATATTACCCACCATCTTCGTCTCAGGGTGAGATCCGACGTGCTTCTCGACCTCCATACGGACCGTCTCCAAATCCAATCCCATCTTTTGGAGAACGTTGACTGCGACGCCTTGGCCGAGCTTGATCAGCCCGAGCAAAAGATGCTCAGTACCGACGTAGTTGTGATTAAACCGATCGGCTTCCTTGCGCGCAAGTGCCAACACTTGTTGCGCACGTGGAGTAAAATTATTCATCATTGCAATTCTGCGCGCCAGGACAGGCTAAGTTATTGCCTATTGTCCCGGCGATTTAGTATTAGGCGGTCTAGGGAAGTTTTTCAACCTCTCGCGAACGATATCAGCTCGGAGGTGGTCACGCTCCTCAGCCGCTAATTTCTGCTGTGAAAGGTTCTGCAGATGGGCTGGTTGCGTGTCCATCAAGAGCTGGTTGATGATCGCCCGTCCTTCCTCGGGGAAGAATCCGAGATCAATTCCCAGCCGTAAAATCGAGATAAGATTCAGCGCTTCTTTCGAAGAAATCGAATAAGCGTGCGTCAATATCCCGTAAGCCCGGCCGATTTGATCCATTAACGTTGTACGCTTTGTAGCCAACAGGTTTTCTCGCGCTTGCGTTTCCCTCTGGATCAAAGTCTCAATGACTTTCTGCAACCGTCCGATGATCTGATCTTCCTTCTCTCCAAGGGTGGTTTGGTTTGACACCTGGAAGAGATTTCCCATGGCCTCAGTGCCTTCGCCATACAGTCCGCGGACTGCTAGACCGATCTTGTTCACTGAGTTCACTACTTGATTGATCTGTTCACCAAGCACCAATCCGGGAAGATGTACCATGGCCGACGCCCGCATTCCGGTGCCGACATTGGTCGGGCAGGCGGTCAGATAGCCGAGCTCCTCATCAAATGCGAAATCGAGCTGCGCCTCGAGCGCAGTATCGATTTCGTCGATCATTTGGAAGGTCTTTTCCAAGTCCAGGCCGCAGGTGATTGCCTGCATGCGGAGATGGTCTTCCTCATTGATCATAATAGAAACTGTCTGCGGTGGATTAATCACCACAGCACTCCCCATGCCTTTTGCGGCGTGCTCCCGGCTGATTAGATGGCGTTCAACCAAAACTTGCTTTTCCGTTGCGGTCAGCTCGTTCAGTTGCTCGGAAAATCCATCTTTTATTGCCGGCAGCAGGTCGACTTCCGGTTTTATCTCTTCCAGAATTCGAACCCGCTCAGACTTCTTTGCCCAACCAGGGAAGGGAAGTTTCGCCAAATTCCGTGCGAGTCTAACCCGGCTGCTGATCACGATAGGATGCCGGCTTCCGCCGGAGAGCCAATCGCCAGCTCTGGTCAGGATCGGATCAATCTTCATATCGACTGCGCTGTCCCTCCTTCCAGCTGTCGAATCTCGTCCCGTAGATTCGCAGCCGTCTCGTAATCTTCCTTAGAGACCGCGTCTTCCAAATGTTTGCGCAGCTCATTCAGCCTATCGGTTCGGGCAAGGTCGCGGAACAGCCTTGCTGGAATTTTACCCGTGTGCTGTGTGCCTTTATGCATTGCCTTGATCAACGACCCAAGGGCGTCTGAAAAAGTATTATAGCAGGAACTGCAACCCAAACGCCCGGTCTTTTTAAAATCGGCCTGGGTGAAACCGCACACTGGGCAATGCTCGGTCTGGGCGACCTGCTCCACCTGCTGGTTTTCACCCAGCCCGAGGAGGAGGTCCGCCAGGGCGAACCCCGTGGGGTCGGCAACACCCTTCTCTTTTGAGCACGACTCGCACAGATTGATCTTCTTCATATTCCCATCCACGATCTGGGTAAGATAAACGGTCGCAGTGTGAGTTTTGCAGACGTCGCAGATCATGCCTTTACTTTCTTATGATATCGCGCGTTTCCGAGCAATTTTTGTTCACACAACACTAATGATAGATCGGAGTGCCGGTCGAGCGTGTCAACCCGCGGAACTCTTCCACGAGCTTGAGCGTGATTGGTCCCGGGTGACCATCGCCGATCGGCCGACGATCCAGTTGAACGGCCGCGATTACTTCTGCTGCGGTGCCGGTAAGAAAACATTCGTCTGCCACTAATATATCGTAGCGTGTCAAGTCGTCTTCCTTAATCGGGATATCGCATTTCTTGGCTAGCTCAAAGACCACCGCCCGGGTAATTCCGCCCAGAATCCCGGCGTTAATGGGAGGGGTCGAGATCACTCCACTTTTGACTACGAACAAATTGTCCCCGGTACATTCGGCGACATAGCCTTGTTCATTGAGCATAACCCCTTCAGCCGCGCCTGCCTGTTGCGCCTCGATCTTGGCCAGGATGTTGTTCAAATAATTCAGGGACTTGATCCGCGGGCTTAGCGCACCGGGAGGGATCCGTCTAACCGAGCAGGTCGCCATGGTCAGCCCTTTTTCATAGAGGGAGTCTGGGTAAAGGGCGATGGTGGCCGCAATGATGATGACACTGGGCCGGCGACAGCTGTCCGGGCTAAGCCCGAGCGAGCCAACCCCGCGGGTTACCAGCAACCGGATGTAACCATCGTGGAGGTCGTTTTGCCGGATGGTCTCGAGGGTCGCCTCAATCAACGCCGTCCGAGACATCGGGATGTCCAGCGTGATGGCCTTGGCGGAATCCCAAAGCCGGTCAATATGTTCCTCCAAGCGGAATACTCTGTCCTGGTAGAACCGAATCCCTTCAAACACACCATCTCCATAAAGGAGGCCATGATCAAAAACGGAGATCTTGGCCTCGGATTGTTCGTAAAATGTGCCGTCGATATAGATTTTCAGGTTCATATGACTGGGGGATCAAGAGGTGAGAAGTGAGAGGTGAGAGGTGATTGGTGTGCGGCGACGACCTTCGTTCTCGTCCTCGTCGTCGTCCTTCCGACTTCGCCAACGTCCCGGCTGTGGAGCGTGCCTCGCTTGCGAGGCCGACTTGAGCGGTCGGCGCTATAGTGCTTGAGCTTCGTCGGACAAGCTTTCCTCGAATCCTTGGGCGCGGGGAGTGTTGGAATACTGGAGTATTGGAGTATTGAATTCACAGCGAACTCGGCGTTCATGGCGTTAATCGACGAGATGGCCATCGCGGATGTGCACGACACGATCACCGCGCGCAGCCAAGTCCTGGTCATGGGTTACTACCACCAAAGTTTTTTGTTTCTCACGGACCAATCCTCCCAAAAGTTCCATGATGGCTTCTCCGTTTGTTGTATCGAGGTTGCCGGTTGGTTCATCAGCAAACACAATGGCTGGATCGTTAATCAGGGCTCGGGCAATAGCGACCCTCTGCTGTTCACCTCCGGAAAGCTCGTTGGGCAAATGATGCATCCGATCGGCTAGCCCCACTGTCTCCAACAAGGACTGGGCGATCTCTGGATCGGGCCGGTGCCGAATCAGTGATGGCACCAGGGTGTTTTCGAAGGCGGTCAACTCCGGCAAAAGAAAGTAACCTTGAAAAACGAACCCCATCCGTTGATTGCGAATCTTGGCGTCTTTTCCGGCACCACCGCTATAGAGCTTGTGATCTTCAAACGTAACCTCGCCTGATTCCGGGCGTTCCAATCCCGCCAGCGTGTATAGTAGCGTCGTCTTACCGGCCCCGGACGCCCCGCATAAAAACACCGACTCA